>Ga0116227_10000029_pt1 | contig 240625 bp, 175 predicted proteins | sample S1TSphgellanicum_FD_89693 | JGI IMG/M metagenome (GOLD analysis project Ga0116227, IMG submission 89693) | Host-associated microbial communities from peat moss isolated from Minnesota, USA - S1T2_Fb - Sphagnum magellanicum MG | ecosystem: Host-associated > Plants > Peat moss > Unclassified... | reverse complement strand
CGCCGTTAACTTTATCAACAAAAATCAAGGTTATTAACAAAGAAAAAGAAGCAAAAAGAAAGCTTCAACAATAATAACAACCTCTATTATTTTGTTGAAGCCAATCTAAAGGAAATGACAAAAGGGGGATTATATCTGCGAATAACTCGCTGGTACCAGCATGGTTGATGTGATATGCGATACAATTTCATTCGGATATTCAGCCGAGGTACTTATCCTTTTCCAGTCCGGGTCATTGCCGAAAGCTTTCCACAGGCGATCATGCGCATCCATATTATCAAAGGTGATCATATAAACCAAATTCGGGCGGAAGGTGCCTATCAAAGTTTCACTGAAAAACACGGGCTTAAACCCTAATCGTTTAAATATACCAATCTCTTTTCCGCCTTCATTAAACATCTCAATCTTCTTTTTGCCCGATGCCTCGGTGGGGCTTTCGTACCTGCGTAATTCAAATATGCGTTTTTGTTCGCCAGGAGTCTCCAGTTTGGGCATATCTATAAATGCCTGCAGTAACGAACTTTCAATACGATCATACGCCGGTGTGGCTAACGGTGCGTTCAGGTAGGCCGATGCTTGCTGCAGGTAGGTGCTATCGGCCATTAGCTTATCCTGTACTTTTAAAAAATCGTCCACGGAGTTATAAGGTATCAGCACAAATATCCGGGTTTGTCCGTCGGGCTTTAGTTCGGTAAATGCACCTATAGTTTTGCTGCCTAAACGGTTCAGGGCGGGGATGGCGGCATTCTGCAAATAATCTTCTACCAGCTTTTGCTGCGTATCATTTTTAAGGGTATAAACCCGCAGTTCATACAATTGCTGATCTGATTTTTTACTGACGGTTGCTGCCATGCTGATGCCGGGTAATACAGCGCCCGCCGCGCCGGTTAATATTGATGCCTTTACAAATGAACGTCTTTTCATGGATTCGGATTATTGGTTTTACTAAAGTAAGTATCTTATAATTAGTATCAAGTAGCTAGTATCAAGTATCAGGACAAAAAAATAATAATAGAATGGACATTTGTCAGTTCAAAATCAGAAAAAGTACTTGATACCTAATACTAGCTAGTTGATACTAAAAATAAAAAATTCCTGCTGACATACTGCTGTCACTACCCCTTGGTTTATTTGTATTGTAAAACTTAAACAATTAAAAATTATGGAAATCATCGATCTGTTTTTAAAGGAAACTCAAAATACCCGCAAAATGTTTGAACGCGTGCCAAATGATAAATTCGACTGGCAGCCACATCCAAAAAGTATGACCATCCGCCAACTGGCAACACATATTGCCGAACTGCCATCGTGGATAGGCATCGCGATAACTACTGATGAACTGGATTTTGCAAAGAAGCCTTATCAGCCGGTTAACATTAACAACACTGCCGAACTTTCGGAATATTTTGAAAAGAACTACGAAGAAGGCAAAGCCTATTTAGAATCAACAAACGAAGACGTTTTAAACCAAAGCTGGGTTATGCGCAACGGCGACTACATTATCAGCACGCGCTCAAAGGCCGATGTGATAAGGGTATCTATAAGCCAAACCATTCATCACAGGGCACAACTGGGTGTATATTTAAGGTTATTGAATATACCTATCCCCGGTAGCTATGGCCCGAGCGCGGATGAACTGGAATTGCAAAGGGAAATGCAAGATTAAATATAATTGAATCCTGCTGACATACCGTTGTCGCTGGCCCATGGTTTATTTGTATTGTAAAACTTAACAAATCTACACTTATGGAGATCATTGAAATGTTTTTAGAGGAATTTGACCGGGAAGCCGCGATAATCCGCAAAATGCTGGAGCGTATACCAAATGATAAATATGACTGGAAACCACGCCCCAAAAGCATGAGTATCCGTTCTATCGCAACCCATATTGCTGAACTGCCGGGCTGGGTAACCATGGGCCTTACCACTGGCGGCCTCGATTTTGCCAATAACTTATTTGAACCTGCTGCGATAAACACTACCACTGAATTGCTGGCTTATTTTGAAAAGAATTTTGCCAACGGCAGAAAGCTTTTGGCTGCCGCCAATGAAGAAATGATGCACCAGGAATGGACGGTAAGCAACGGCGGTGCCATATTTATGACAAATACCAAAGCCGATGTAATAAGAGTTTCTATTTGCCAGATAACGCAACACCGGGTGCAATTGGGTATGCTGTTACGATCATTGAATATAGCTACAGCTGGTAGTTATGCGCCGGACACTAACAAAGTGAAATTTGAATTACAGGAACAATAGTAATCCCTGATTGAACAGACTTACGAAGTTTCAAAAACTTTGTAAGTCTTCTTTTAACCATTGTCATTTCGACCGGAGGGAGAAATCTTCTGCGATCTATACGGCGCAAATGCAGAGCGCAAAAGATTTCTCCTCGTTCCTCGTCGAAATGACATTGTGGTTTATGATTGTTTCCTCGGGCCGCCTTTGCGCCTGTTTTTACCACCACCGCCACCACCTCGTGGTTTATGCGGTGCTTGTTTTATTAGGGTAGGGTCGCCAAGTACTTCAGGTAATGGTATACGGCGCACCTCCTTGCCTATCATATCCTCAATATTTTTAAGCTTGCGCTGATCTCGGTCGTTTACAAAGGTGATAGCGGTACCTGTAGTTTCGGCACGCGCGGTACGGCCTATACGGTGGATATAATCTTCCGGATCAGATGGCGCATCGTAATTGATCACCAGGTCGATACCCTCTACATCAATCCCACGCGAAAGCGCGTCAGTACCGATGATAACCGGTAGCAATTTGTTCTTAAATTTCAACAGGATTTCTTCGCGTTCGGTTTGTTCAAGGTCGGAGTGAAAGGCGGCTATCTTGATGTGCGCTGCCTTTAATAATTTATAAACCTCTTTTACCTTATCTTTTGTCGATGCGAATATAATAGCGCTCAGATAACCGCCCTCTTTTAACAGTAACTGTATCAAAGGTGCTTTCTGGTGGTCATTCACCAAATAAACCTGCTGATCGATCCCAACTGCCGGCTGCGATATCGCTATATTGATCTGCTGCGGGTTATGTAATACAGCCTTTGCCATATTACGGATCCGCCCCGGCATAGTTGCCGAAAACAGCAAGGTTTGCCTTTGCTTTGGCAGATAACTCACAATACGCATAATATCATCCGAAAAACCCATATCCAGCATGCGGTCGGCTTCATCCAGTATCAAATATTTAATATGGTTAAGCTTTAACACACCCGATGTTAGGTGAGCGATCAGTCGGCCCGGCGTAGCTATAATAATGTTCACATTATTCTGTATGCCACGGCGTTGCTGCTCATATACAATACCATCGCCACCACCAAAAACAGCTATAGAGCTGATGCCGGTAAAATAGGCGAGCCCTTCAACCTGCTGGTCGATCTGCTGAGCGAGTTCGCGGGTTGGGGTAAGTATAAGGGTGCTGGTTTTTTCTTCGTGATTATTGCTGATCATGTTTAAAACAGGCAATAAAAATGCGCCTGTTTTTCCGGTGCCTGTTTGTGCGCAGGCTATAAGGTCGTCGCCCTTTAAAATAGCTGGGATAGCCATTTCCTGTATGGGAGTTGGGTTGGTGTAACCCATGCTCAGTACGCCTTCTAATAAATGCTCGTTAAAATTAAAATCCTGAAATGTCACTGTCTTTTTTAGGTGAGGTAGGCAAGATAGGAAAAAATGTTGGGTTGATGGTAATTGGTGACGGTTATAGTTTGTTTATGAGATAGTTGGATTGTATGTTGAGTCGCTTGGTTTCGCTCATGGCCGCTAGGCCTAGTCCTTTTGTCTTCGCCACAAAAGGACCAAAAAGGCAAGTCACCCGGAATGCTTCTTTGCGCTCATGGCCTTTATCCCTGCAAAACGGACAGAACCTGGGCTGAAATCTTTTGCCCTGCTTCGCACACTCTTAGCCTCTGCGCTTCTGCAAAATTTCCTTATGCCCTGCAGCCACACAAGGCCACCATCGTTCTGTCCGTTTTCATCCAAAGCTTCCCGGCTGACGAGGAAAGAACCAAATCTCTTATATGTCATTGCGAGCGCTAGCGCGGCAACCTCGTCGCTTGTATATATAAACGCGACGAGGTTGCCGCGTCGTTCCTCCTCGCAATGACATTTCTTTTAGATACGGAATTAAAAACGCGTGGGCCCTGACAACAAGGGCGGGCCAGCGTAGAGGCGGGAATGACGGTTTAGCTTTTTGGGTGATGTGAAAATACGAAGTATTTGAACAGCGAAAAAAGCGTGAAGAACCGGCAGGGAGCGTGCAAGCATCCTTGTTGTCTTGATTTTTTTGGTTACTTTTTGTATCAAGACAAAAAGTGACTTCTTAGCGAAAAGCGATACCATTAGATAGGTAACAAACCATGCATAATCGCTCTGCACAGTCGGGGATTGCTTCATTCTTCGCAATGACGCAGGTGAGGAGATTCACAAATCACATCATTTCCCAAACGTAGGGCAGCCGCAACCTTTAAATATCCCGCATGATGACAGACCTATTAAAAGCACGATGAGTAATAAAAATATGATCTTATTTTTTGACATGATTATTAATAGCTGCTGCTGTAACTAAAATACTATACATCCCCATTAAAATACCTACGGTATCGGCAAAAAGGTCGTCCCAGCTGCCATCCCGCCAGGTAAATACGTACGCTTGTAATAACTCAATTCCACCGCCAAACAGTATGGAGCCGACAACAACAAGTAACGCGTATTTAAACGGTAAAAAGGGGTAATTATGTTGCTTTATGATGGCATTACTTAAAAAAACAACAAATACAAAAAAGAAACCGCAATGTACCAGCTTATCAAAACCCGGAAAAAACATGGATGATTCCGAGATCTTCCCCATTTTTACTGAGCACATTAATAAAACAAATAAGGCCCACAATATAGTGAGCCCATAATATCTGAAAACGCGATTCATTTATTCGCCTATGATTGCTTTGTAGTCATCGGCAGATAAAAGTGCATCTACATCAGCAACATTTTGCAGGCTGATCTTCACCATCCAGCCATCACCATAAGGATCGCTGTTAACTAATTCAGGCTGACTATCCAATTTAGCGTTAATCTCGGTGATAGTACCGGTAACCGGCATAAACAGGTCCGATACTGTTTTCACAGCCTCAACCGTACCAAAAACTTCTTCTTTGGCAACTTCTTTTCCAACCGAAGGAATATCAATATAAACAATATCGCCCAGTTCGCGCTGTGCAAATTCGGTGATGCCTATATAAGCGTCGTTGCCTTCAACTTTTACCCACTCGTGGTCTTTTGTGTATTTTAATGCTGCTGGGAAATCCATATCGTTTATTTTATACGGTCAAAAATAATAAAACTTAATTGAACAGAATAATTTAAGCTATATTATGGCTCAATTAATTAATAAAAACCTAATACAGTTTAAGCTGTTAATTATTAACCAAAAATTGATCTAAAAATGAAAAGCCTACGGACAATAATCGTTGTTTTATTTACCGTCTGCGCGTTGCAGGCTTGTCATCATGCTGCAAAAAATTATAATTCAACAAGTCCGGACAGCCCTAAGGTAGAAGAAGATACTTCAGACGATGACGATGCCTCATCAGATACATCAACCACATTAAACCTGGCGGTTGATAAGGAAGATTCGCAATTTGCGGTTGACGCAGTTAATAAATGCGTGGCCGAAATTACGCTGGGTAAATTAGCCATACAAAAAGGCAAAAGCAAAATGGTTAAAAATTTTGGCACTATGATGGTGAAAGACCATGGCAAGGCCAATGATAAACTTATGGCGCTTATAAAGGCAAAAAAAATAGCTTTACCAGCAACTCCCGATACCCTACAGCAGAAAATGATCCAGAACCTGTCGCAAAAATCAGGTAACGATTTTGATAAGGCTTATATTAAAGCGATGATTGAGGATCACCAGGACGATGTTAAGATTTTTACTGAGAAGACTAAAAAATTGCAGGATCCAGATCTGAAAGCTTTCGCCATTAAAACCCTGCCCGTACTGCAAAAACATTTGGATGCCATAAATGCCATACATGATAGCATGGGCGATAATTAATAGCTGCTAAATTGTTTATTTAAGGTAAAAGACAGCTATTTTTACCGCAATAATAAGCATCCATCTAAAAACAGAAAGCATAATGTCAAAACCTATAGTAACCGGTATATTGGCCTACGGCATGTCGGGCCGTGTGTTTCACGCGCCTTTTGTGGCTACCAATCCCAACTTTAAATTTAAGGCTGTGGTTGAACGCCACGAAAAGAAAGCCGCGCAGCGCTACCCGGAAGTTATCAGTTATAACTCAATAGATGAGTTAATTAATGACGATGAAATTGAACTGGTAATAGTAAACACCCCCAACTTTATGCACTTTGATAATGCCAAACAGGCATTATTGGCAGGCAAGCATGTGCTGATCGAAAAACCAGCTGCTGCTACCAGCGCCGAAGTGAAAGAATTTTTTGAACTGGGCCGCAAAGTCGATCGCAAGGTAATGATCTACCATAACCGCAGGTGGGATAGCGGCTTTGTATCGGTAAGGGAGGTGATTGAAAGCGGCAAGCTGGGTGAACTTATTGAAGTACAGTTCAGGATGGACAGGTATAAAGCAGCCATTGGCCCTAAACAATTTAAGGAGAAGAAAGATATGCCTGCCAATGGTATTGTATATGATCTGGGTTCGCATTTGGTTGATAATGCCATCAGTTTGTTTGGCAAACCATTGAGTTTTGATAAGGTTACGGCTACCCACCGCGAAGGATCGGAAGTGGCGGATTATTGCAGCTTCCGGATGTCGTACCCTAACCAGCTGAATGTTTATTTAACGGCAAGCTTGCTGAGCCTGGAACCGCTGGCCGGTTTTGTAGTAGTAGGCACTTTGGGTACATACATCAAGAACCGGAGCGATGTGCAGGAAGACCAGTTAGTTGCAGGTATGCTGCCAACAGATCCTGCTTATGGCGTTGAGCCCGAAGGCAGCGAAGGTAAGCTGGTAACTATTGGGATAGATAATGAGAAGATTGTAGAGTGGATGCCATCGCACAAAGGAGATTACACGCTTTTATTTAACGATGTGTATCATACAATCCGCAGTAATGCGTTATTCCCGGTAACGGAGGAGCAGGTTGCCTGGCAATTGGAGTTGCTTGAAAAATAAAAATATCGTAACTATGCCTTGTTCCATCAATAATAGATAATGCATTACCTCAGCACCATGAAAAGAATACTCGTTTTTTTAAGTTTAATTATAGCAGCAGGCTGCACCCAGGCACAAACTACACCAGCCAAGCCCAATATCGATAATGTACCAACGTTTAAATTATTAAGCCAGGATAGCGTATACATCACCAATGCCAATCTTAAAAAAGGCAAAGGCTTAGTGATCATTTATTTTTCGCCGGATTGCAGTCACTGCCAGCACATGATGACAGAACTTAAACCCGACATGAAAAAATTCTCGAATGTGAACGTGGTGATGGCTACTTTCATCCAAACTAATATGCTTAAAATGCTGCGTGATTTCCGCAGGGATTATAAGCTGGATGACTACCCTAACTTTTTAACCGGTACCGAATTTCCTAACTATATACTGCAGCGTTACTACCAGGTAGCAACCACACCATACATAGCTATATACGACAAAAAAGGCAAACTGGTAAAAGCGTACGACAAAGCACCAAAAATTGCTGAGTTGTTAGCGACAGTGAATAAGATCTGATTAGTATCAAGCAGCTTTTTGAAGTATCAAGTAGCTAGTATCAAGACAAAAAAGGATGAAGTTCCAAATCTTGATACCTGATACTAGCTACTTGAAAAAACTATTGCTGCTGTTGTTGTTGCTGCTGGATCATTTCCATATAACGCTGGTAGCTGTTTTTTGATACCTCGGTTACATGGCTGGCAGTGGTTACTTCAATCACCTGCTTTTCGTTGCCATAATAAGTATCTTCTTCATCAACGGTAACAGCAACTTCCAGCTTATGGTGGGCCGAGCCCTTATATACACCTTTTACGGGCGAGCAATCAGAGAAATTACGGCCTACAGCTAATCTTACATGTGTTTCATTGGCTATGCAGTTATTGGTTGGGTCGAGGCCCAGCCAGCCGTAGTCGGGAATATATGCTTCGGCCCAGGCATGGGTGGCACCTTCGCCGCGCATACCGTTTTGCCCGGTACAGATGTACCCGCTCACATAGCGCGATGGGATGTTAATAATGCGTAGCATCTCCATTAAAATATGGGCGAAATCCTGGCATACACCGGCTTTAATTTTCCAGATCTCGTCAAGCGTAGTATCAACGGTGGTTACACCTTTTATGTATTCAAAGTTATCGTACACATACTGGCAAAAACGCAGGGCAACCTGGTAGGGGGTGTCATCCTTTGCTTTTTCGGCTTCAACAACGTCTTTTAATTCTGCTAATCCTTCAAAATATTCCTGTTTCAGAAAATCAATATAAGGCACTATATTTTGTAATCGCTTCAAATCTTCCCATTGGTGCGAGGGGAAAATATCGTTAACAGGCAGTAGCTTATGGCGGGTGTTAACCAGTATTTTTGAACTGATCATCATTACCATATGTGGCTCAATATGGGTAAAGCTGCCCACTTCGTTGCCATAGTAATCAATATGCTTGTCGACCGCCGGGTTGCCGGTTATGGTTACTTCCTGTTTTAACACATCCTGGTATTCATCCTGTATGGGGAACAAGATGATCTGGTTGGCGCTGTCGCGCACCGGGCTGTCATAAATATATTTGGTAATGTGTTTTATCTCTATCTCTGGCATAATGCAATAAGTTAATAATGGCCGATATGTTTTAATTGATTATGAATGAGCAAAATAATATTCATTTAATTTGTTGCCGATGCCATAAAGTTCGCTGCGGATCTGGGTAAGGAAAGTATGCAAACCTTCCTCGCGGATACTTTTTACCGAACTGTACTTGATCCGGCTCTGCAGCCTGCCTATCTGGAACGACATTTCGCGGAAATCATCCACATTGCTATCGTTCTTCAAGCGTTCAAAATACCTATGGATGTTATTTACCGAGTAGATAACTGAACGCGGGAAGTCGTTATTTAAAACAACCTGTTCCAATATATTTTCGGCCTCAAAGCCTTCGCGGTAGGTTTTAAGGTAGAGTTCGTAACCGCCTAACGAAAGCAGTAAATGCTTCCAGTAAGTGGTATCGGTTAGCAGGTCGGGGTTATCATCTATCGAACCAAATTTGGTATCCAATATATCCACCGACTGTATAGCACGCTCCAAATACTTGCCTATATTCATAAAGCTGCGGCCCTCGCCACGCTCCATGGTAATTTCAACGGTGCCGTAATACAACATTACCTGTTTTATCAGGATGTCCAGTATACCGATAGGGTCTTCACGTTGTAAGGCTTTTTCAAGCCGGGTATCTTTTACGGTGTGGTAATACTCGTTAAGGCATTGCCAAAGGTCTTTGGTGATATGTTCCTGTACCCCACGGGCATTTTCGCGTGCCAGGGTAATAATGTTTAATACGGAGTTACTGTTGGTTTTACCCGTAACCATATACTTTAATACCGCACGACTATCATTATCCAGCCTCGTGCTGGCATCATCTTCCAAACCCGCGAATATCCGGATCACCGGTTCCCAAGTAAATTCCTGTACCGTATCCTGCGATGAAGCATAGTTTATTTTGAGCATCCGCAGCATACCATCGCTGCGCTCAATATAACGGCTTAACCAATAAAAACTTGCTGCTACCCTGCTTAACATAAAAGCCCCCTAACCCCCTGAAGGGGGAATTTTGGATTTGTATTTTTTATAACTGAGTTCATTTTACACTTGTATATTACTCCCCCTTTAGGGGGCTGGGGGGCTTCTACGCCAACACCCACGTATCCTTACTACCACCGCCCTGCGAACTATTCACCACCAGCGATCCCTCTTTAAGGGCCACACGCGTTAAACCGCCCGGTACTATTTCAATGCCATCCGGTCCGTATAGCGCGTAAGGCCTTAGGTCGATGCGGCGCGGTTGTAACGCACCCTGCATATAACATGGTGCTGCTGATAAGCTTATTGTTGGCTGCGCTATGAAATTGCGTGGATCTTTTAGTACCTCAATCTTGTATTCCTCAATCTCCTGTTCTGTTGCCGCGTGGCCCATCAACATGCCGTAGCCACCGCTGCCATTAGTTTTCTTGATCACCATTTTGTTGATGTTTTTGAAAACATGCTCGCGCTCATCGCGGTTGCCCAATTGCATGGTCGGTACGTTTTTAAGTATCGGCTCTTCGTTCAGGTAATATTTTATCATATCCGGCACGTAGGTGTAAACAGCCTTGTCATCGGCAACACCGTTACCTATCGCATTTACAATGGCTACGTTGCCTTTGCGGTATGCGCCCATTATGCCCGCAACACCCAGCATACTGCCGGGGTTAAACACCAGCGGATCCAGATAATCATCATCAACACGGCGATAGATCACATCAACCTGCTGTAAGCCGGTTGTGGTTTTCATGAACACCTTGTGGTTATGTACCACTAAATCGCGGCCCTCAACCAGTTCAACCCCCATTAAGCGGGCCAGCGTGGTATGCTCAAAATAAGCCGAGTTGTATATGCCCGGACTCAGCAATACTATAGTAGGATTAGCAATCTGCCTTGGCGATAATGCCAGCAGGTTTTTATACAATATAGTTGGATACTCCGTAACGCTGCGTACCCCGCATTGCGGCAGCAGATCGGGAAATAAACGCTTGGTGATCTCCCGGTTCTCCAGCATATAGCTTACACCTGATGGTGTGCGCAGGTTATCTTCCAATACATAAAAAGTACCGTCGTAATCACGGATTAGATCGATGCCGGAAATGTGGATATAGATATCATAAGGTACCTGCAACTGGTGCATCTCGCGCAAAAAGTGCGGACAAGAGTAAATAATATCAATAGGTACTATTCCATCCTTTACGATGAACTGGTTATTATAAATGTCTTTCAGGAAAAGGTTGAGCGCGGTTAAACGCTGCTTAATGCCTTTCTCTACAAAGGTCCACTCGCTGGCGGTGATGATGCGGGGGATAATATCAAAGGGGAAGATCTTTTCAATGCCTTCGCCGCTGTTGTAAACCGTAAAAGTAATACCCTGGCTCATAAAAAGCCGCTTGGCCAGTTCCTCTTTCTTGTTCAGATCATCAGCAGATTCTCTTGAAATATATTCAATAACCTTACGATAATGATCCCTTATTTGAGAATCTTCGCCATACATTTCGTCCCAAACGCCATTAATTGGGGAATATTTATCAAAATAAGCTGATTCCTGCATGCAAAATTACCCTTTAAACTAAAAAATGTGTTAACCAGTTATTTTAAAGAAGGTAATTTATGAAGTGTTTTTGATAATACAGCTATATTTTTTTATTTTTTTTTGAAATAAAGCGATGTTATTATGAAAATACTTTATAAAATGTGGTTTTTTAATCAATAATTTATAAAAAATGCCTCAAATATTCAAATCAGCATTCGCGAGAGTTGAATATTTGAGGCATAAATAGGTTAAATCGCCCCGGTAACGTTACCGCTTTAAAATTCCGCTGAATTTACTTTCATAATCAGTCAGCTGTGCTAGCAACTGGGTGTTTAATTTAGGCTGATTATTGTCTTTCGCCACATTTGCCATTCTGTTTAAAAAGTACAGGCTGTTTTGTACATCGTTATAGCTTACCTGGGCCGTGTTATTTTGCAGCAGGTAATAGTTATAATTAAGCTGATCGGTAATATAACCATCAACGCTATTAATTAAACGGTTGCCGAGGGCAATATCATTTAGTTTGAATGATGTATCGGCAATAGATACTTTGCCCTGCGCGGCTGAATAATTAGGGTTGATATCCGGTGCTACGCTATCAAACTTATGAATGGTTTTAAGCGCAAGGTCGCTGTGGCCATCTTTCATCAGGCCGACAGCAAGGTCGGCAAATGAATTAACCAGCTGCGGGAAAAACACCTGTGTTGATTGCTGGTCGAGGTATTTAGCCGTTTTATAGTTACCCCATTTAAACTTGTTCATCATATTGGTGTACATTACCAGGCTGTTTGTTTTTGATTGCTGGTCGCGAACAGTTGGATCCGGTTTCAATGGCGTCAAATGATATACAAAACCTTCCTTATATAAGTAAGCATCTAAACCGAACAGGTTGTCCTCACCAATTGAGGTAGTAAAACAGATAGGCCTTTTCCAGTTGTTATGCGCCATAATATCCAATATGGCCAGTTTTTCCTTGGTAACATAATTACCGCGGTACTGCCATTTAAGGGTGTCGGCAATTGCATTTTGTTGGGCTACAGGCACTACGTTGTTTTGGATAACATCAGCTGCATTTACCGTAAGCTTCAGATTTTTGGTAGGCAAATAATTGGTGCTGCTGCCATCCTGGTATTCAACCTGCGTACGTTTATCGTCCGATGTTAAAAAATCAAATACATCCTTCACCTCCACAAATCCTGGAATTTTAGCATCGTTATAAGGCAGCATATCGCGCACGCCTGCTTTATATTTATCATAAGGCATAGTAATAGGCAAAGCATCGGCCTCATTAATTTTGCGCTGCATTTGTTTTATCGACCAGTCGCCACTTAGCAAACTCAGGTTTACAATGCGCACATCCGGCCTTACGTTCAATACTTCCTGATCGGCCCATAACGAGTAGGTATCATTATCGCCAAAATCAAATAAGATGGCATTTTTAGGGCAGCTCATCAGGTAATCATAAGCCATATCATGCGCGGTGAGTTTGGTTGAGCGGTCGTGATCTTTCCACTCCTTGCTGGCCAATAATACAGGGCCAACCAACAGGCATATGGCCGTTGCTCCAATGGTGGCATACTTTAGGCTCATACGTTTTTGGGCGATGTTTGCTAACGCGATAACTCCTAAGCCTATCCATATGGCAAAAGCGTAAAACGAACCCACGTACGAGTAATCGCGCTCGCGGGGTTGTACGCCAGCCTGATTTACGTATAATACAATGGCCAAACCGGTAAAGAAGAACAATAGTGCTATAATAAGCGCGTCCCTTTTACTACGTTTAATATGATAGGCCATACCAAATAAGCCTAATATTAATGGTAAGGCATACAATGGCGTGTAAGTAGTGCCGTGTAATATGTATTGCGGCAGGTTTTTAGCATTATCAAAAATACCGGTGGTCCAGTTGCCGCCAATGCCGTTCATGTTGGTTTGGCCCTCAATATCATCATCACTATATCGCCCGGCGAAGTTCCACATAAAGTAGCGCCAGTACATCTGGTACATTTGCCAGCTGAACATAAATTTTATATTGTCGCCAAAAGTAGGAGCCTGCCCGTCGCCCAGTTGCAGCCATTCCTTATAGAATTGCGAATCCTGCTCAAAACCTTCGCTGCCCTGGGTGGTCCACATGCGGGGCAGGAGGGTGTTATGGTCGTAAATATAGTTCTGCTGCTTGCCGATCACCTCGTAATTGTTTTTGCCTTTGCGGTAAAGATTGCCGCCTTCTTTTTCGTCAACAATCTTGGCATCAAACAATGGCCCGTATAACAAAGGTGTTTCGCCGTATTGTATGCGGTTTAAATAACCATACAGCGTAAAAGCATCGCTTGGGTGGGCGTTATTAAGGTTGGTGCCAGCCGTAGCCCTGATAGGTATATAAACAAAAGAACTATAACCGAAATATATAAACACTACGCACAAAAATGCCAGGTTAAGCATGGGCTTTTTGTTGCGGATGCTGTACCAGATACCGAAACCAAGTAAGCACACCAGCAACACCAAAAAGAAGATAGCACCGCTGCCAAATCCAAACCCTAGGGTATTCACAAAAAACAAGTCGAGATTGGCAGCTGCAGCAACCGTATAACCCCTGATGCCGTATTGCACCAGCGCCAGTATACCTATGCTTATTAAGAACGCCACGATCCCTGTTCGCAGGTTGATATTTTTATACCTGCGGAAATAATACACCAGCACTAATGCTGGTATAGTTAATAAGTTAAGCAGGTGGATACCTATTGACAGGCCCATTACATACGCTATAAATATGATCCATTTATCAGCACCCGGTTCGTCGGCATGGGCCTCCCATTTTAGTATCGCCCAAAAAACAAGGGCAGTACATAATGACGACCACGCGAATACGATATACTCCACTGCCGAAAACCAAAAGGTATCGGTATAAGTAAAGGCCAGCGCACCAACAAGCCCCGCGCTCATGATGAGCCCGGTTTGAGTATCATCTAAAACTTTATTACCGGCAGTTATCATTTTCTTGGCCATAGCGGTAATGGTCCAGAACAGGAACATGATGGTTGCCCCGCTGGCCAGCGCCGAACCCATGTTGGCAAAGTAAGGTACTTTATTCCTGTCGCCTAATGATAATAGGGAGAATGCCTTGCCCAGCATGGCAAACAGCGGATAACCCGGCTGATGGGATACCTGTAGCCGATAGGCGCAGGCAATAAATTCGCCGCAATCCCAAAAGCTTACGGAGCGTTCTAAAGTTAAAATGTAGGTTGCTGAAGCTATTACAAAGCAGAGCCAGCCTAACAGGTTGTTTATCTTATTGTATTTCATAACGGAAGGAGTAAGGTTTTTACCATATTTTGTTGGTTAAATTTCAGGCTAATATTTTGTAAATGACTGACGCTTAACATCTTTTAACAAACATTAACATTTGCATTTAACACATGATTTATGACATAATTGGCTGATAATCTTTATATAAACTGTTGTGGGGGCTCTAATTAGTGCGTTTTTAACGATTTAGCATTGTAATTTATTTGTTAATAAACGTTAAATGGGTTGTATACCTAAAAAGTTAGTTATACATTAGGATCACTAAAACCTAACAATGAAACTTACCATTATCCTAACCTTGGTTTGCTTAAGTTCATTATCATTATTTGCACAAAACACCTACTCAGTTAAGGGAGCAATTACTGATACTGTAGAAAAAGTTAAACTCGTAAACACCACAGTAGCGGTATTAAACGCCAAAGATTCCATTCTCCGCAAATTTGTATGGACAAAAACCGACGGCAGTTTTGTTATTAACGACCTGCCCAAAGGCAAATTCATCCTGTTGGTCACTTATCCCGGATATGCAGATTATGTGGACAATTTTGCACTAGACTCACTGCACAAATCGGTTGATTTCGGTAGCCTGAGTATGATCCTTAAAGCGCGGCTGCTTCAGGGGGTTATTATTAAGGGCCAGGTAACCGCCATAAAAATTAAGGGTGATACCACCGAGTTTAATGCCAAAGCCTACAAAATAAATCCTAACGATAAGGTAGAGGACCTGTTACGGCAACTGCCCGGTATTGAGGTTGATAAGGATGGGAAGATTACCGCCCAGGGCCAAACGGTAAGCAAGGTGCTGGTTGATGGAGAAGAGTTTTTTGGCGATGACCCTACCTTAGTAACTAAAAACCTCCGTGCGGATATGGTTGATAAAGTGCAGCTATACGATAAAAAGAGCGATCAGACTACTTTTACAGGTATTGATGACGGGCAAAAAACCAAAACAATAAATGTTGTATTAAAACAGGATAAAAAGAACGGCTACTTTGGTAAAATTGATGCAGGCGATGGTACCGATGGTTATTATCAGGAGCAGGCATTGTTTAATAAATTCACGGCAAAAACTAAAGTTTCTTTATACGGAACATTTAGTAATACAGGCAAAACCGGCCTGGGCTGGCAGGATGCCGGTAAGGCAGGCACAAGTAACCTGCAAACTGACGATAACGGCGGCATATATATAGGTGGCGGCGGTGGCGATGAGCTGGATTCCTTTAACGGGCAATACAACGGGCAGGGCATACCGGTTGCACGTACAGGTGGTGTGCATTACGATGGCAAATGGGATGCCGATAAGCAATCCATTAATGCCAATTACAAAATTGGTTCTATCGGGATTGATGAAAAGGACAGCACGTTGAGCCAAAATAACCTGCCCGGCAGTATTATTAATACAACCAGTGATCAAACTTCGCATAAATACCTGTTCAGGCAAAAAGGCGACCTCGATTATGTTGTTAAACTTGATACCATGCAAACATTAAAAATTGATGTTGATGGTACGGATAAGCATTCTAATGTACTTGAAGATTTCTCAACCATAAGTAAAAGAAATATGGATACGTTGCTGAACCGCAACAACCGCAACGTAACCAATGATGTTTACACTAAAATATTTGACGCGAGCGCTTTCTACACCAAAAAGTTTAAAAAGAAAGGGCGTACCCTATCATGGCTGGTTAGCGAATCTATCAACAACAGTAATTCAAAAGGTTACCTCAAATCCACTACCGATTTCTTTAACGGCACAGGGGGATTGGATAGTTCGCAGCGTATCAACCAATATAAAACCACCAATATTAAGAGTTCGGTGCTCAATTCAAACATAACTTATACCGAGCCGCTCTCGAAAAGATTGGCTTTAGTGCTGAACTATGGATTGAATATAAGTAACGGCGAGTCAGACAGGGTATCGTACGATTCAACGGCCGTTGGCAGGTATGATCATATTGATACCGCTTTAAGTAACGATTATAAATTAACCCAGCTTTCCAACCAGGTAGGTGCGGTATTTAATTACAAGAAGGATAAAACCATTTTTAATTTCGGTACCAAGGTTGCCGATGTAAGCTATCGCCAAAGCGAGGCCTTTAGCGGCGATATATTTAGGCGCCATTTTATCAACTGGTCGCCGCAGGCAAATTACCAGTATAAATTTTCGCAGCAGCAATCTATAAGCGTTTATTATAATGGTACAACAACGCAGCCTACTATTGATCAAATCCAGCCGGTGGTAAATAATAGCGATCCGCTGAACCTTACCATCGGTAACCCTAACCTCAAACCGTCTTTCAGTAATAATATCAACTTTAATTATAACTCCTATAAAGTTATCTCTGGCCAGGATTTATATGCCTATGGAGGTTTGCAATTTACTAACGACCCTATAGTAAGCAATACAGCTACCGATAATACAGGCAGGTCTATATTCCAATCGGTGAACCTTCCCGGTAAAATACCTTATAACTTTTATTTCGGTGCCTTCTTTGGGCAAAAAATAAAGGGTGATTATAATATTGGGTTCGAACCTAACATCAATGGTAACACCTCCTACAATTACACCAATGAAGCGTTAAACACCACCGATTCGTATAGTTATGCAGGTCGTTTAACTTTTTCAAAGTATGTGGCTAAAAAGTATAATTTTTACATAGGTTTCGGTCCAACCTATACTATTCAGAAATCATCCTTACAACCATTGATAAATAATAACGGCTTAGGTTATACAGGCAACCTTTATCTGAACTTTTACCTGCCGGGAAAATTTCAGATCACATCAAACTCCGATTACCAGTATAATCCTAAAACAGCATCATTTAATGAATCGCTTTCTAAATATATCCTGAATGCGTCGCTCATAAAATCCTTCTTTAAGGATGATAACCTAAAGCTTTCCATCAGCGGTAATGACCTGCTTAACCAGAATGTAGGTTTCACCCGTAACGCTTACGGTAATACCATTACCCAAAATAGTTATACTACCATTAAAAGATATTTTATATTCTCCGTTATATGGGATTTTAACAAGTTTGGCACCACAAAATCAGCAAAATAATAGCCATGAAAAAGATACTGTTTACACTTACCTGTTTATTATTCGGCACGGGGTTATTGCTTGCGCAAAACGTGCGTTTCCCGTCATCAGGTACTATAGAGTTTAATAAAACCGTGAATATTTACGGGCTTATTAACAAGCAAATGAACAAGAATAATGAGGATTTTTGGGTGCAGATAATGGACTCCTACAAAAAGAACCACCCGCAATTTAAGGTGCTGAAAAGCATCCTCACATTCTCGGGCGATAAAACTTTATATACCCCGCAAGAAGATGCGGACCCTACCAATAATTTCTTCGATCTGCCAATGGCCGATCAGAATAATATTATTTATACCGACCTCACGGCAGGGCAGAGCACTATTCAGAAACAGATCTTTGAGGAAGTTTTCCTGATAAAGGATACCACCCGAAAGATCCACTGGAAGATAACCGATGAAACCCGCGAGATAGCCGGTTACCCATGCCGCCGGGCCAATGCCATAGTAATGGATTCTATTTATGTGGTAGCATTTTATACCGATAAGATCCATGTTTCCGGAGGGCCTGAAACCTTTACCGGTTTGCCGGGCATGATCCTCGGTGTTGCTCTGCCACATGAGAACGTAACCTGGTTTGCCACTAAAGTAAATGATATGACGGTTGAGGACAAGGCGCTCACACCACCCAAAAAAGGCAAACCGGTTAACAACGAATCGTTAAAAACTACCCTGCAACCCGTAATGAAAAACTGGGGGCAATACAAGCAGATCTATTTAAAGGCGTTTTTGCTTTAGATAAGCACCTATTTATCTCGATTAACAAAATCTGAAAACCATTAATTTGTGTTTTTAAGATTTTGTTTCTAAATTTACGTAATTGATTACGTAATTAATTATTGTATTATGGAATTTTATAGTAAAACGGGCAAAATGGCGCTGGGCAGCAGGCTCAGGAGATTGAGTGAATTGATAACCGAACAGGCAGGGAAAGTGTATGGCTATTATGATATTGATATGCAGCCAAAATGGTTCCCCGTATTTTATGTGCTTTCGGCAGGTGAGGAAAAATCAATTACAGAGATAGCGCAGGAGATAGGCCATTCGCACCCATCGGTAAGTACTATTGTGAAAGAAATGATAAAGAAAGGTTTGGTGCAGGAAAGCCCCGGTAAAACCGACGGCAGAAAGAATTATATCAAACTAACAGAACAGGGACTGGCTATAAACGAACGTATACAGGAGCAATATTTAGATGTAAACGCGGCTATTGAAAACGCGCTGAATGAAACGCAATACAATATTTGGAAAGCGATTGAAGAATGGGAGTTTTTACTGGAGCAAAAAGACCTGCTAAAGCGTGTGCAGGACGAAAGGAAACTACGTGAGCGTAAAGAGGTGGAAATAGTGGCGTACGAACCCAAATACCAGGAAGCATTTAAACAGCTAAATGTAGACTGGATAAGCCAGTATTTTAAGATGGAGGAAACGGATTATAAATCACTGGATCATCCTAAAGAATATATTTTAGATAAGGGCGGATATATCCTTATTGCCCTGTATAAAGGCAAACCTGTTGGTACATGCGCGCTGATAAGGATGAACAGCCAAACTTTTGAACTGGCTAAAATGGCGGTAGGTGCCGCTGCAAAAGGTAAGGGCATTGGCTGGTTATTGGGCAACGCGGCAATTGAATTGGCCAAAGAACATGGGGCCGGTAAATTATACCTGGAAAGTAACACCATTTTAAAACCGGCCATTAACTTGTACCACAAATTAGGGTTTAAGAAAATTACCGGGGAACCATCGCCCTATGAACGCTGCAATATCCAGATGGAGGTGAATATATAATTAGTATTACAGGCGCGGATGAATATGTATTTATTATATATTTAACTTTGGCAAAATATTAATTCACCAATTATACTGCTGCATGCATCGCGATAAAGGGAAACGAATATACTTCATATTAATTTTTTTGCTGCTATCGTGCATTGCCGGGGCTACCGAGATAAAAAATATCGGGGTGCCTTACGTGCAGAATTATTCAAAGGCGCTGTACCAGTCGGGTAACCAAAACTGGTCGATAACCAAGGATGAGCACGGCATCATGTATTTTGGCAATGCCGATGGCCTGCTCTCATACGATGGCAAATACTGGCAAATGCACACCATGCCCAACGGACTTATAGTCAGGGTAGCAGCCGCCGATGGCAAGGGTAAAATATATGCCGGTGGTTTTGGCGAGTTTGGTTACTGGGAAAATAACAGCAAAGGCTTTTTAATCTATCATACGCTAATACCGCGCGTCCCTAAAAAATATGTGCCTACCGAGGAGATCTGGAAAATATATATTGATGGCGACCGGGTTCTATTTCAATCATTTGGCTCTATCTATATATATGAGGGTGGCAAAATAACGGTAATCAAATCGCCTAACCCGTATTTATTTCTATACCGCGCCGGAAAGCGTTTTTTTGTGGAGCAGATCGGCTACGGGATATTCGAACTTAAAAACAATCACCTTGAATATTTGCCTGGCAGCAACATAGTAGGCAACAGCGGGGTTTTATCTATTTTGCCATTCCAAAAGGGTGAATATTTAATAGGCACGGCAAAAAATGGCTTATTTATTTACGATGGTAAGCAGGTGCGACCCTGGGCCAACCAGGCCAATGATTTCCTTAAAACTTACCAACTGAACAACGGCGTTGCTATCCGCGGCAAGTATTTCGCTTATGGTACTATACTAAACGGCGTGGTGATTATTGATACCGCAGGTAACGTGGTACAACACATCAATAAGTCGAGCGGCTTGCAGAACAATACGGTGCTGAGTCTTTATATTGATAATGAAGAAAATCTTTGGGCAGGATTGGATAACGGTATCGACCGCATCGAACTCAATTCTCCGCTGTATTTTTATTTTGATAAGACCGGCAATTTCGGAACGGTATATTCAAGCATCATTTACAATAACAAAATATACCTGGGCACTAACCAAGGTTTGTTTTATAGCGATTGGGTAGCCAATAATAGCAATCATCTTTTCCAGGTATTTGAGTTTAAGCTGATCCCAGGTTCGCAGGGGCAGGTTTGGGACCTGTCTATTCATGATGGCAAATTGCTTTGCGGCCATAACGATGGCACTTACCAGGTTGATAATGGTGCCATTACTAAAATATCAGCCGCTAATGGTGGCTGGATAGTGAAACCGTTAAACAATAACCTGTTGATACAGGGTACCTATAATGGCCTGGTTATTTATCATAAGGATGGCAGCGGTAATTGGGTATTCGATCATAAAATTGATGGTTTTAGTGAACCATCGCGCTATGTAGAGCAGGACAACAGGGGAGAGGTGTGGATCAGTCATGCCTACAAAGGGATTTACAAGGTGACATTAAGTGCCGACCTGAAAAAGGCAGTATCAGCAAAATATTATGATGAGCGCTCGGGCTTGCCGGGTAGTTATAATATTAATGTATTCAGTTTGGATAACAGGATCGTGTTCTCATCCGATTCAGGTTTCTATGTATATGATGATATCACCGACAGGTTTTATAAATACCAGCAACTGAATAAAAAACTGGGCTCGTTCGCGGCATCCAACAAAATAATACCTGCCGACGGCAAAAAATACTGGTTTATTAACCACGGCCGTGTAGCACTGGCCGATCTTTCATCACCCGGTAGCCTGCGGATCGATTCAAACAGCTTTACGGTGCTTAACGGGCAAATGGTGCAGCATTACGAAAATATCAGCCGCATTAACAACCGCATTTACCTCATCAGTATTGATGATGGCTTTGTAATATTTAATGATGAGGATGTAAACCCGCACGATAAAGTAAACCTGCCAGCGGTACTAATAGGCAAGGTAGAGAATGTGACCGATAAGATCACCTCCATAAGTGAGAGCGGCGGTAATGTTGATGAGGTGGAGATCCCTTTCGCTCAAAATAATATACGTATTGCTTATTCGTTGCCATATTACAGGCAGGCTAAGGTTAAATATCAGTATTACTTAAAAGGATACTCCACCCAATGGTCCGACTGGACGGCGCAAAGCCAGAAGGAATTTACAAACCTTGGTCAGGGTACGTATAATTTTAGCGTGCGGGCTAAAATTAATGACGATAACATCACCCCTGCAACTGTTTTTACCTTCACCATTTTGCCGCCGTGGTATAGCAGCAAACCAGCCATGTTCTTTTACCTGCTGCTGGTTATTTTGGCCTATTATGTGTTCAGGCATTTTTACCGTTTAAAGTTGAAACGCCACCAGGAGCACATCCAGCAAAAGCTGCAAAAAGAGAAAGAAGAATTTTTAAAGCAGGAAGCTATTGCCAATGAGCAGCAGATAGTAAAAATCAAGAACGAACAATTGCAGGCCGATCTGGCAGGTAAAAGCCGTGAACTGGCAAACTCGGCCATGAATATTGTTTACAAGAATGAACTGCTGCAAAAAATAAGCGATGAGATAGCCCACTTAAAGGATAGCACCGGAAAAAAATTACCGGATGAACAATTAAGAAGGATCCAGAAAGTTATTAATGAAGGCATGACCGACGAGCGCGACTGGAACTTGTTTGAAAGCAGTTTTAACGAAGCGCACGAAAGTTTCTTCTTCAAATTAAAATCTCACCACCCGGATCTGGTCCCCAATGATCTGAAGCTTTGCGCCTATTTAAGGATGAATATGAACAGCAAAGAAATGGCCTCACTTTTAAACATTTCGTTACGCGGGGTGGAGATAAGGCGCTACAGGCTGCGAAAAAAGCTGAATTTGGAGCACGACAAGAACCTCGTGGAGTTTCTCATGGAGTTATAATACTACATCATTACCTCTCATAGCCTCTTTTATTCCTGATTGTAAAAAATACACCATTGTAGTAATAATTTTACAATAAAAATATTGTAAATAATTCATTATCAATTATTTATATGTGAGTTAATTTTTAGGTGAGAAAGTGTTTTTGTGTTGGTGTAATAATGTATAGGTAGATTATTTGTTAAAATTATATTATCTCCTCAATTTCGATCCAAGCAAAACCAATTATTTTTTATTCACCTATTTTAAATTACCCACATGAAGAGAATTTTTACAATCTCAGGGTTCTTCTTATTCTGTTTCTTTTTTGTGAGCAGTGCATTTGCGCAGAACATTACCGTAAAAGGTAGGATTACTGACGTAACAACCGGCGAGACACTGGTTGGTGTTACTGTTGCAATACAAGGAACCAGTAATGGAACTCAAACCGACGCGAATGGTGCATTCACACTAAGCGTACCCCCAAAAGCAACCCTGCTTATTTCGTATGTAGGCTACACCTCGCAGCAGATTTTAGTAAGCAATGCAGGTGCTATTGCAATTAAACTGGCATCATCAGCCAACCAGTTACAACAGGTTGTTGTAATTGGTTATGGTACCCAACGCAAAATTGATAACACAGGTGCAGTAGCAACTGTAAAAGGTGCCGATCTGGCCAAGCAATCATCAACCGACCCTTTAAGTGCGTTGGAAGGTAAAGTTGCAGGAGTTGAAATTATTAACAATGGCCAGCCTGGCGCATCACCTACTATTAACATACGTGGTATCGGTACCATTTACGGTAATGCTAAACCGCTATTTGTTGTTGATGGTGTTTGGTATGATGATATCAGCTTTTTAAATAATAATGATATTGAAAGTTTAACTGTTTTAAAAGATGCATCAAGTACCGCTATTTATGGTATAAGGGCTGGTAGTGGTGTAGTATTGATTACTACAAAACGCGGTAAAAAAGGTAAGCCAACCGTGAGCCTTAACTCATACTACGGCTGGGAATCGGTTACCAACCAGGTAAAAATGGCAAATGCTACCGAATACGCTACTGCTATTAATGAACTTACAGCACTTAACAATACACCTACCGATTATAACCCGCCGGTGTTCGCCAATCCATCAAGTTATGGCACGGGTACAAACTGGTACAACCAGATATTACGTAATGCCCCGGTAACTAATAACGAGGTATCATTAAGAGGTGGTACTGATAAATACACTTATGATTATTCATTCGGCTACATTAACCAGGAAGGTATTGTTAAAACCAATGACTACGAAAAATATACTTTTCACGTAGCCAACGATTTTAAGCCTGTCAAAAATTTAAAGTTAGGCTTCAGCGCCGACATCTTGTCAAGTAACTCAAGGGACGTAAATGGCCAGATCTTTCACCAGTTATATACTGCTGCACCTGTAGTGCCTGTATATTACGCTGATGGTAAATATGGTGATCCTGCTGATTACAATGTTGGTGGTGGTGCCAATTACAACCCACAGGCAACCATTGATTTTTACAATCAGCACTCAAAAAACAAACGCTTTACAGGATCTGTATATGGCGAGTATAACATAACGCCGGATCTGAAATTCAGGACTAGTTTCGGTGGCGATTTAGCGCAGGCTGAAGTTAGGAACTATACGCCGATCTATTCTGCTACAGGTGGCCAGCAAAGCACTACATCTTCATTGGATGTGAATCATACTGAAACCCGTAACTGGATCTGGGAAAATACTTTGACCTATGACAAAACCTTCGGTAAGCATAAATTAACTGCTTTAGTTGGTTATGGCTCACAGCGTAACGAAGGTACTTACATGGATGCATTTGCTGATAGCGTAGGCTATGCAAAAAGCGGAAACTTACATACCTCTTTCCCTGCAGGTACTAAAGTAACTTACACGCAACCGATAGCCAACCAGATCCTTACAACAGAATTATCTCAATTTGCACGTGTAAATTATTCATTTGAGGATCGTTATCTGTTTAATGCTTCTATCCGCCATGACGGTGCTTCTGAGTTTTATCCTAACGTATATGCCTGGCTTCCGGCAGTAGGTGCAGGCTGGGTAGTAACTAATGAAAGTTTTATGAAAGATCAGCATGTTTTTAATAACTTAAAAGTGCGTGCCAGTTATGGTATAGTTGGGAACGCTGTAGTACCGCTTAGCCCTACTACATTAGTTGTTACAAATGATCCTTCGTCATATACCGCTATTTTTGGTAACCCGCAAACTACTAATGCTGGTGCAAGTATCAATACAGTTGTACCACCAACTATTCATTGGGAAAAATCAATAGGTACAGATTTTGGTATAGAGGGATCTATCTTGAATGATAAGTTATCGTTCGAAGCTGATTATTATAATCGTACAACCCAAAATGCAATCTTCAATATCCCAATCCCTGCCTCAACAGGTGAAAATGGGCCTAACGGTGGTATCCTGGGTAACCAGGCCGATATCAGGAACAGAGGTTTTGAATTTAGCATAACCTGGAAACAACAGATTAATAGCGATATATCTTATTCAATTAGTCCTAACCTTGGTATTAACAATAATGAGGTTACCAAGGTGCTTTCGGGTATGAACCCTATATACAGTGGCGGTGCCGGTATTGCAAATGGTGCATTGGCTACACGCACTGTACAGGGCCAGCCAATTGGCGAGTTTTATGGCTACAAGGTAATAGGCATTTTCCAAACTGCCGAACAGGTTTCAAAATCGCCGCAGGCTGCAACAGCTAAACCGGGTGATTTTATTTACCAGGATACTAATGGCGATGGGCAAATTTCATCAACAGACCGTGTGAACCTGGGTAATCCAAATGCTAAATATGGTTATGGTGTAAACATGTTTTTAAAGGTTAAGAATTTCGACTTTACCGTTGATCTTCAGGGCCGCGCCGATGTAAGCGTATTTAACTCTAACCTGGGCTACCGTTTCGGTAATGAAAACATCACCCAGGATTTTTATGATAACCGCTGGCATGGTGCAGGCACCTCAAATACCTATCCTTCTATGAACATCGGTTCAACACTTAACAGCGCGCCAAACTCATTCTATGTTTCAAGCGGTTCATACTTCAGGGTTAGAAATGCGCAATTAGGATACACGCTGCCAAGTGAACTCACCAGGAGATGGGGGATACAGAGCATCAGGCTATTTGCTAACGCTCAAAATGCTATCAACATATTCGGTTACAAGGGTTTCAGTCCTGAAATTGGCGGAGGTGCGCTTAACCAAGGTATCGACTCTAACGTATATCCATTATATGCAACCTACAACTTTGGTGTAAACGTTACATTTTAATTCAACTTACAATGAAAAATAGAAAATATTATATACAAAACGCGATTGGGTTAAGTATGATCGCTGCCCTTTTTGTATCGCAGGGATGTAAAAAGAGTTTCCTGGATGTACATCCGGCTACTACTACTACAGCTGCACAGTTCTGGAAAACTTCTGCCGATGCTACATCAGCTATCAACGCTATGTATGCTGATCTGCACAACTATAATGATATAGCTTTCCCGTCGATAGCGATTGAGAGCATGGGGTCCGATGATGTTACCAAGGGATCGGTACCAACTGATGCCAGCTACATGAATGAATATCACACGTTCTCGGTTACTGCCGGTGAAGGACAGCTGGAGGGTTTTTGGCAGGGGATGTACAATAACATCAACTTTGCAAACCAGATATTGGATAACGTTCCGGCTATCAGCATGGATGCATCATTAAAATCAAGATACCTGGCCGAAGCGCAGTTTATCCGTGCCTATGATTATTTCAGACTGGTAAACGCGTTTGGCGATGTTCCTTTACGTATCCATGTTCCAAAATCAGCATCTGATTACAATTTGGCCCGTACACCTAAAACACAGGTTTACGCGCAAATTGAAGCTGATTTAACCGCTGCCGCTTCAGTATTGCCTGCCACCTATAGTTCCGCCGATATCGGTCACGTTACTAAAGGCGCTGCATTAGCTTTACATGCAAAGGTTGCCTTATACCAAAAGAAATGGAGCGATGCTATAACTTATACCAATGCTGTAACTGCTTTAGGCATCTACTCTTTATTTCCTGACTATGAAAAAATGTTCAGGACAACCAATAAGAACAACGTTGAATCCATTTTTGAAATTCAATGTATGCTGATCCCAAATAACCCTGCCGCATCAAACTCACAATACTCACAGGTGCAAATGCCAAGGGGTACTGAGCCAGCAACAGGTTGGGGTTTTAACGACCCAAGCACAAGCCTGATAGCTGAATTTGAAGCAGGTGACCCACGTTTGAAAGGTACCGTTATTTACACCGGACAAACTACACCTGAAGGTGACCTGATTGATGCATCGGCACCAAATCCGTATTATAACATGAAATCATATGTGCCTTTCAGCTTATATGTATCAGGTTATAACCAGGGCTGCCAGCAGGATAAAATTGTTATCCGTTATGCCGAAGTGTTGTTAATCAATGCCGAAGCTAATAACGAATCGGGCAATTCTGCCGCCGCTTTAGCAGATCTTGAACTGATAAGGGCAAGAGCAAGAGAAGGCAGTACCACCATTCTTCCAAAAGTTACTACTACCGATCAGGCTGGTTTACGTACCGCTATCTACCACGAAAGGCGTGTGGAAATGGGGATGGAGTTTGATCGCCATAACGATGTGATACGCACAGGCAGAGGTGCTTCTGTATTTGGTTCATTGGGTTTTGTTGCAGGCAAAAGTGAAGTTTGGCCTATACCGCAAACTGAAATTGATTTGAGCGCCGGCACGCTGGTACAAAACCCTGGTTATTAATTTATCAAATAAATAAAGAGATGAAAAGAAATCATAATATACTTACAGCTATGCTGCTTACGGGGCTGGCAATAGTATGCACACTGGCATCATGCCAAAAAAGCTTCGATCCTAAGTCGTATGCACCTAAAAAACCAGCACCAACCTTTGGCGGCTACAGTTCATCAAGCCAAATTGAGGCCGATAGCTTAATTGCTTACTGGAACTTTAGCGGTACACTTACCGATAGCATTTCAAAATTAACAGGCGTTGCAACAAACAGTTCTTTTGGTGCCGGTATTTTCGGTCAGGCCTATCAGGGCTCACTTAATGGCTATGCAGTTTGTAAATCATCACCTGCATTGGCAGCATTGCAAAAATGTACAATCAGCACATGGGTAAATACTACGCCACCAACAACCGGTGTTCTGGATTATTTTACACTTTCAAATACGGTTAACTTTTGGGGTAACGTTGAAATGTTTTTCGATAACGGCAGCACCAATACCGATGCGCACGTACGTATTCACATATCGCAAAGCGGTACTGATAATACCTATGCAGCAGAGGTGCCGGGATGTTTTAATGGCTGGACACATTTAGTTTTTACGTATGATACAAATGGTAGCTGCGCATTATACCTGAATGGTAAAGCATTATCTACTTCGGGCAGCACTGTTGCTCCGGATACTTTAGCTATATCAGGCAATAAAAAATTAACAGGTCCGCTGGTATTTCAAAACGTGGGTAATGTAGTTTTTGGCTGTACACAGTTCACTACTGTGCCAAGCCAAACCGCAGGCTCGGGGCCACAGCCATGGGCAGCTAATTTGCCAGGCAAAATAGACCAGGTTAGGGTATACAATAAAGTGCTTTCAGCAAATGAGGTGTCAGCATTATACAGCCTTGAAAATTTAGGAAGATAGTAAGTTGGTTAAATAAGGGGGTGTCGGGTGTAAACCCGGCAGCCTTTTTACAAACATTTAATTTGACAGGCAGGCCATTCTGATGATTAATAAACCGGGCATGAGATATATAAAAATTTGTTTAGGGTTGATGGGGTTAGCAGGGGTATATTCATGCTCAAAAAGCAACGATGGCTCAACCACTACGCCCACTCATCCGGCACCGCCTACTACTTCGTTTACGCTTAGTTCGGCAAAGGTTAATAGTGTTAGCAGTGGCAGCAACTTTATAAATGTAAATGCTACGCCGGTTATAAAATTATCATTCGCGGCAGCTATCAGCGCTACGTCTGTAAATAGCGCCATTGCTTTTACAAGTTCCACAGGCACTACTGTAGCATACACGGCTACTTATCAAAACAGCGATAGTACGGTGGTTATAACGCCATCAAAACTATCGTATCTGACTAAATATACTATTGCTGTTTCCACTGCTCTTAAATCATCAAAAGGCGGCAGCCTGGAATCGGCATACAATATTAATTTAACTACTTCTATTGATTCAACCAACAAATTCCCAACCATAACTGATGATGCCCTGCTTACTTTGGTACAGCAGCAAACCTTTAAGTATTTCTGGGATTTTGGCCACCCAACCAGCGGCCTGGCGCGCGAGCGTAATACATCGGGCGATATAGTAACTACAGGTGGCTCGGGTTTTGGCATTATGGCTATAGTTGTTGGCATCAATCGTGGCTTTATATCAAGGGCGCAGGGTTTAACACGTATGCAAACTATAGTCGGCTTTTTAAAAAATAACGCGCAAACATTTCATGGTGCTTTTCCGCATTGGCTAAACGGCGCAACAGGTGCGGTTGTTCCCTTCAGTACACAAGATGATGGTGCCGACCTGGTGGAAACATCCTACCTGGTGGAAGGATTACTTACCGCCCGCCAGTATTTTAACGGCACAAGTACTGATGAAACTAACCTGCGTGCCGATATCAATACCTTATGGAATAACGTGGAGTGGGACTGGTTCAGGCAAAACGGGCAGAATACCTTGTATTGGCACTGGAGCCCGGATTATGGATGGTCATCCAATCAAACCATCTCAGGCTGGAACGAGGCGCTAATCACTTATGTGCTGGCGGCATCGTCAACCACGCACTCCGTACCTAAAATAGTTTACACAAACGGCTGGGCAAATAATGGGGCTATGAAAAATGGCAACAGCTATTTTGGCGTAACCTTGCCATTGGGCCCGGCAGAAGGCGGCCCGCTATTCTTCGCGCATTACTCGTTCCTGGGCATCAACCCTAACAGTTTAACTGATGCCTATGCCAGTTACGATGTGCAAAATAAAGCACACGCTACAATCAACTATAATTATTGCGTGGCAAACCCCAATAATAACCAGGGCTACAGCGCCGATTGCTGGGGATTAACTGCCAGTGATATTGAGAACGGCGGCTACAACGCCAGTTCGCCAACCAGCGATGTGGGTGTAATTGCACCGACAGCTGCCATAGCTTCGTTACCTTATACGCCGGCACAATCAATGGCGGCATTAAGGTTTTTTTACTACAAATTGGGCGATAAAATGTGGGGGCCGTATGGTTTCTACGATTCCTTTGATCTGAACGATGCCTGGTTCGCAACCTCCGACCTGGCCATTGATGAAGGGCCAATAATTGATAACATTGAAAATTACCGTAGCGGTTTGCTTTGGAACTTATTTATGAGTTGCCCCGAGGTAAAGACCGGTATGAAGAGTCTGGGTTTTACAAGTCCTAACCTCTAGCTATTAATACGTAAATGAAAAAAATACTTATATCCTCTTTTCTTCTTATAACGGCTGTTTTTTGCCGTGCGCAATCATCTGCAACTACCTCGACTGAAAGCATAAAACCTGTCGGCATTATAAAAAACCTTACGGATAGTGCTTTGCTTGATGTAGTGCAGCGACAAACGTTTCGTTATTTCTGGGATTTTGGCCACCCCGTAAGCGGCCTGGCCCGCGAGCGCAGCAATGTGGCTTATAATTATGGTAACGAAGTGGTAACCATTGGCGGTTCGGGCTTTGGCATAATGGCGATGATAGTGGCTACTGAAAGAAAATGGATAACCCGCGACCAGGCAGATGAACGCATGCTGAAGATCGTGAACTTTTTATACAAGGCCGATTCTTTCCATGGCGCATTCCCGCATTGGTTGAACGGGCAAACCGGCAAAGTGATCCCTTTCGGGCGTAAAGATGATGGGGCTGATCTGGTGGAAACCTCGTACCTGTTTCAGGGCTTATTGTGCGCAAGGCAATACTATAATCAGGATAACCCAAAAGAGCGACACATCCGCGATGTGATCAACTGGATGTGGAGTGAGATAGAGTGGGACTGGTTTACCCGCGATGGCAGGGATAATCTGTACTGGCACTGGTCGCCAAACAATGGTTGGGCCATGAATTTCGCTATCCGTGGGTATAACGAATGCCTGATAACGTATGTACTTGCTGCCTGCGGTACCCGCTACCCGGTATCGGCCAATGTTTACCATAACGGCTGGGCTCAAAGCGATTTCTTTAAAAATGGTAAAACTTTTTATGGCTACAAACAGCCACTGGGTTTTGATTATGGCGGTCCGTTGTTCTATACGCATTATTCATTCCTGGGCTTAAACCCGAAGGGCTTAAAGGATGAGTATGCCGATTATTGGGAACAAAACCTTAATCATACACTTATCAATCACGCTTACTGTGTTGATAATCCTAAAAAATTTAAAGGTTACGGCGAAAACTGCTGGGGACTTACCGCCAGCGATAACTATGAAGGTTACAACGCGCATTCACCCACTAACGATCTGGGGGTGATAACGCCTACCGCCGCTTTATCCGCATTCCCGTACACACCACAATATAGTATGCAGGCACTGCGCCATTTTTATTATGATATGGGTGATAAGATCTGGGGCGAATACGGTTTTACCGATGCTTTCAGCGAATCACATAACTGGTACTCAAAATCGTATTTAGCCATTGATGAGGGCCCGATTGTGGTAATGATAGAGAACTACCGTACCGGCTTATTATGGAAATTATTTATGAGTTGCCCCGAAGTAAAAGGCGGCCTGAAGAAACTGGGTTTTGAAAGCCCTGCAATAAATTAAATTATATATTCGACCCAAAAACTAAAATTGATACTAATGATACGTAAGCTTATCTGTTGCTTTCTGCTTATAGCACTCTTTACAAATTCCTTTGCGCAATCCGTTTCGCCGGAAAAACAAAAAAAGATGGATGCGTTCATCACTAATTTAATGTCGAAGATGACATTGGATGAAAAGATAGGGCAGCTAAATCTTGAAGCGGTAGGTTTTGATGTAACGGGCCCGATAGTAAGTAAAAACGTAAATGAAAATATAGTAAAAGGTAACGTAGGCGGCGTGTTTAATACCTACACGCCCGATGCTGTACGCAAATTGCAGGAGATAGCGGTTAACCATAGCCGTTTAAAAATACCATTGATATTTGGTTACGATGTTATCCACGGGCATAAAACTATTTTCCCTATTCCGTTGGGTCTGGCATCAAGCTGGGATCTGGATATGATCCAGCATTCGGCACAGATCGCGGCATCTGAAGCAAGTGCCGATGGTTTAAACTGGGTGTTCTCACCAATGGTTGATATTGCCCGCGACCCGCGCTGGGGACGTATTGCCGAAGGTAATGGTGAAGATACCTGGCTGGGCTCACAAATTGCTGCCAGAATGGTTAAGGGTTACCAGGGCGATAATACTTATGATCTTGACCACGTTATGGCCTGCGTAAAGCACTTCGCACTATATGGCGCGGCTGAATCGGGCCGTGATTACAATACCGTTGATATGAGCGAGCGCCGCATGTTCCAGGATTATCTGCCGCCTTATAAAGCGGCTATTGACGCAGGAGCAGGCAGTATCATGTCGTCATTTAATGAGATAAATGGCGTACCGGCAACAGCAAACAAATGGCTGATGACCGATCTTTTGAGGAAACAATGGGGCTTTAAGGGCTTTGTTGCCACAGATTATACTGCTATAATGGAACTGATACCGCACGGTATGGGCAAGGATGGTTACGCTGTTGGCAAAAAAGCAATTGATGCCGGTATTGATATGGATATGGTAAGCGATATATTTCTGGATAACCTGAAAAAACTGGTTCAGGATGGTAAAGTTCCCGTATCTGAAATTGATATCGCTTGTCGCCGTGTGCTTGAGGCTAAATATAAGCTGGGCTTGTTTACCGACCCATATCGTTATTGCAACATACAGCGTGCTGCAACAACCATTATGAAACAGGATTATATTGATGCTGCCCGCGATGCTGCTGAAAAGAGCATCGTACTGTTAAAAAACAGCAACAGCGTGTTGCCATTAAAACAAGGTGGTTCAATAGCATTGGTTGGCCCGCTGGCTGATGACCACAGGGATATGATAGGCCCGTGGAGCGGCGCAGGCGACTGGCATAAATCTGTATCGGTACTTGATGGTATTAAACAATTGGCAGGTTCAAACGTACAGATCAACTACGCAAAAGGTGCTAATATTACTGACAGCGAATGGCTGTTGAAACGTTTAGGCAAAGATGAATTGAGTTTTGATAAACGCTCTCCGCAGGAAATGATTGATGAGGCGGTAGCGGCAGCAAAAAAATCGGATGTGATAGTAGCGGTAGTTGGTGAAGCGGCTACCATGTCGGGCGAGGCTGCAAGCCGTTCGGATATCGGTATTTTTCCTAACCAGGAAGACCTATTGAAAGCACTGAAAGCAACAGGCAAACCACTGGTAATTGTATTAATGAACGGCCGTCCGCTTACCCTTAACTGGGAAAATGACAATGCCGACGCGATGCTGGAAACCTGGTTCGGTGGTACTGAGGCGGGTAGCGCTATTGCCAATGTATTGTTCGGCGCTTATAATCCGTCAGCAAAAATTACGGCTACCTTCCCGCAAAATGTTGGGCAGATCCCATTGTATTATGCGCACAAAAATACCGGCCGCCCTTACGCTGGCGATTTTGTTGAACGTTACAAATCTCGTTACCTGGATGTATCAAACGATCCGTTGTATCCTTTTGGTTTCGGCTTAAGCTATACTACATTTACTTATAGCCCCATCAAACTAAATACCAGCAGCATTAAACCCGGCCAGCCTTTACAGGTGAGCGTAACCGTTAGCAATACCGGTAAATATGATGGTACAGAGGTGGTGCAGCTTTATACCCGCCAGTTATATGGCTCGGTAACCCGCCCGGTTGAGGAATTGAAGAACTTTAAAAAGGTTTTCCTGAAAGCAGGGGAGAGCAAGGATGTGAATTTCACCATTACTTCTGACGACCTGAAATTTTACAACATCGATATGAAATACACTTATGAGCCGGGAGATTTCAAAGTGTTTGTAGGTGCTAACTCACGTGATGTTAGCAGCGCCGATTTTAAATTAACGAATTAGGCATATAATTAAAATTGAAAATGTAATTATATTGATCGAGTCATGAGATACAATAGAATTGCATTTTCAATTTCCTTGTTGTTACTGATGAGCTTATATAGCTGTATAGTAACAAAACATCCGAAAGTTGATGGCGAATTACTTTCAGTTATTAAGTTACCCCAAATAGATAGCAACACTGAAGTGTTTGATACTTCTGTGTTTCAGGAAAGGCCAAGTGTCAAAACTATCATGGGCGACCGTACGATCATTAAATATTTTCGTAGTGATGAGTATGAGGAGGAATATGAAAATGACGGTTCTGAATTATTTTATTATCATTTTTTTAAAGGGTTAGATCCTAAAATTGTTGGTGATGATTATTCAGTGAATCCAATTTTTAGTTTGCACAAAGAGTTCAATGACAAAGGCATTATTCAAGTAAAAGGAATTCAATGTTGGTACGGTTTCAAACTTGGAATCTGGTATTATTATGATAGTGCAGGTAAGTTGATTAACTCAATAAACGAAGATGCTGGTTATAAATTTAGAGTGGAGGATGTATTCAATTATTGCGAAAAAAAATCTATTCGGTTACAAAAAAATCGAAAAATAATTGATGGTTCAGCACCCACTCATATCGCTAAATACAAATCCGCCAATGGTAAACCTATTTGGATAATATCATACCAAGAAGGTGTTGTTATAAAAACTCTTTGGCTTAATGCAAAAAATGGCAGACTCTTAAAAACCATAGAAAGTCCAATGCCAGTGGAATAAAAATAATTTAATTCATCAAATTGAGAATACATGTCGACTGAATGATGTTTTTGATAACTTGTATTTCAGAAATGTCCAGATAATAAAATCTTTAAATATATAACTGATCTTATATTTATATCCAGGGTCCATTAGCTACAGCTAAGGACCCTTTTTTGTGCGATGGGGATTTTAAAATTGAAGTCAAATTTAATGCGAGGTAGTAATATCTAACTAAAAAAACTGAACTTGCATAATCAAATGAAAATGACAGCAAAGCCATATACTCATATACTTGCCGATAAGGATATTAAAGATTCCTTCTCGATAAATCACTGGGATGCCCGGACATTTGATGTGGAACCACATTATCGCAGTACCTATAACCGTGTGTTTTTAATAAAGGATGGTAAAGGAAAATTGCAAATAGATGAAACCGCTTATTCAATTACTGCAAGTAATCTGCTGTTAATATCCAAGGGACAGGTTTACAGCTTTAGCAAAGATGCCACCTTCACCGGTTATGAAATAAGCTTTGGTGACTGCTTTTGGGAAAAAGCCCCGGCAAGTGCTAATAACTGTAAGGCGGTATTGTTCAATAATACTACTGCCGATCAGCAGGTGGCGGTTGACGATGCTGATTTGGCTGACCTGATCATCAACTTTGATCATTTACGCACAGAATACCTTAAGGATGATTATATAAATAAGCCTGATGTACTGGCCGCTTATTTGAAGATCATCATGATAAAAATAGCCAACTTAAACGCGCTGTTAACAAAGGGTAGCGATAGTTATGAAAACAAGCTTTACCGCGAGTTTCTGTACATGGTGAATAATAAATATCAAAGCACACGTGAGGTTGCCGATTTCGCCCGGGAGTTAGGCATCACCACACGAAAACTCACCGAATTATGCAACCGTTGCAGCGGCAAAGGCGCAAAAGACATTATAAACGGTCAGCTTATTGCAGAGGCTAAACGATCATTACAGTTCTCCACCAAAACAATTAAAGAGGTAGCCTATCATCTTAATTTCTCTACGCCAGATCAGTTCAGTCATTTTTTCAAGAAGAATACACAGCTATCACCGCACCAGTACCGTGGCAACTTTGCACAAATTGGCATGTGATTAGTCCTTTTTAACATTCCCCCGATGGTCATTTAACCCGAATTTTGAAGAAACAAATTATTCAAAATTATGGCTGTTAATAAATTAAAATCTGTTGCCGGGATCGTTATTCCCGACAGCACAATCGCCACCCAGGCTACCGAACTGCTGCTTGAACATGGCACCGAATTCATATATAACCACTCATTAAGGGTTTTCCTTTTTTCATCGCTGAACGGGCAACGCAATGCTTTAAAATATGATCCTGAATTGCTGTACGTAAGTTCAGTTTTCCATGATCTGGGTTTAACTTCACATTATAGTAGTCCAGATAAACGTTTTGAGGTAGACGGTGCAGATGCCGCGCGTCATTTTTTAAAGAGCCACGGCCTGCCTAAAGAATCGTTACAGTTGGTTTGGGATACGATAGCTTTACATACCACTATCGGTATCGCGGAGCATAAAGAAAATGAGGTTGCATTAATGTACTCAGGCGTTGGTTTGGATGTGATGGGCGAAGGTTATGAGAACCTGAGCGAGCAAAACAGGGAAGAAATTATAAAGGCATTCCCACGTAACGACTTTAAGAAAAATATCATCCCGACATTTTTTGGCGGCTTCGAGCATAAAACAGAGACTACATTTGGTAACATTAAGGCTGATGTTTGCGCTTACATGATCCCGAACTTTCACCGTAAAAATTTCTGCGATTGTATTTTACATTCGCCATGGAGCGAATAATTTGCCGTAAATTTATGGTATGGAAGCTAAAGGAGTAATTACACATACAAGCCCATACACGGTAAAGGGAACTATCGACCGCCTGCAGACCTTTTTGCAGCAAAAGGGTGTAACTATATATGCCCGGATAGATCAGCAGGCAGAGGCCAATAAAGCGGGATACAGTTTGCTGCCATTGGAGTATCTCTTGTTCGGCAATCCGAAAGCAGGAGGCGCTATAATGGCGGCAAATTCATTGTCTGCCCTCGATCTGCCTTTGAAAGTTATTGCCTGGGAAGATGAACAACAAAAGGTTTGGATAGCTTATAATGATGCATCGTATATTCAGGAAAGATATGGCTTGCCTGACGGCGTGATTGCGCCGCTCAACCTTGCGCCAATTATTGCACAGGTATTGCAATAGCTGTTTTAACTTGCTTATATTTGGTATATATTTGAATTTTGCAACAAATTAAAAATATGGCCATTATTTCGCTTGAAGAATTTTACGATGAAACATCATCATTAATGCCGAAGGGGATTAACAAGGAAATAGGGCATTTTAATGTGTTTAAAATTGAAGACCTGGCAAGCAACGTTAAAAAGGGTGTTATGCCCTACAATAGGCGTGCTTATTATAAGATCAGCATCATTAGCGGGCGTAATAAAGCCGAATATGCCGATAAGGTAATTGATATTGAGAAAAATGCCCTGCTATTCGCCACACCCAAAGTGCCTTACCACTGGTTGCCGCAGGATGATAATCAGTTTGGCTATTTCTGCATTTTTACCGATGAGTTTTTGATCCACAGTAAAAGCGGCGTTGTGTTGGATGATCTGCCGATCTTTAATCCCGGCGGATATCCGATATTTCAACTCTCGGATGAGGAAACGGAGGAAATAACAGCCATCTTTAAAAAGATGTATAAGGAACTAGCCTCCGATTATGCATATAAATACGATCTGCTTCGTAACTATTTGCTCGAACTGATCCATTATGGGCAAAAGCTACAGCCTGTAAAGGCGCTATATCCCTCGCATACCGCATCAGCACGGGTCTCGTCCTTATTTATTGAGTTGTTGGAAAGGCAATTCCCTATAGATTCGCCTCATCAGAAATTGAGCCTGCGCACAGCTAAGGATTACGCAGACCGCCTGGCGGTACACGTAAATCATCTGAATAAAGTACTAAAAGAAAATACTGGCCGAACAACAACCGATATCATCAGCAGCCGAATAGTACAGGAGGCCAAGATCCTGCTAAAACAATCCGACTGGAATATATCAGAGATCTCAAACAGCCTGGGCTTTGAGCAGGTGGCGCATTTCTCTAACTTTTTCCGGAAGCAAACATCATTCGCGCCAATAGCGTTTCGCGCATAGCGATATTTGAATTTTGCAAGTCCGATCTGGTTGGGCCCTTTTATTTGGCTTATACCGGATGACATTTTAAAGCCATTTTTAAACTCATCGCCAATAATTAAAAGGAATAAAAGGGCAGGGTTTTTTATATATCCCGTAACTTTGCGTGCTTAATAAAATAAGCAATCATGCAGGCAGATCTGGAAGTACCCATACCGCTATCAAAAATAAGGTTAACCATAATTGGCTTTGTCAGCTTTACTTTTCTGGGATATTTCACTATTGGCCTGGCTCTGGCTATACTACCTGTATTCATTCACCAGCAATTGGGTTACAGCGCTATGGTTGCCGGTATTATTATAAGTTTGCAATATGTAACTACCTTTATTTTCAGGGGATATGCCGGTAATGTTGTTGATAAACGCGGACCGAAACCGGTGGTAATATTGGGTATGCTGGGTTTTGTTGTAAGCGGTATCTTACTATTTGTCGCCTATATGTTTCGAGGTACACCGCTGCTGAGTTTAAGCATATTAGTTATTACCCGCTTAATTACAGGTTTTGGCGAGGGCTTTATCGGCACCAGCCCAATAAACTGGGCCATTTTTGCCGTTGGCGATCAGCATACAGGTAAAGCCATCTCCATGAATGGTATAGCCAGTTATGGCGCATTGGCTTTAGGTGCCCCAATAGGTGTGATCATTAATAATGACTTGGGGATGGGCGCTATCGGCATTCTTATAGTAACAATTGCACTGGGTGGATTTTTTTATGCCAGGAGCAAAAGGTCATACAAAGGAAAAAAAGGTGCACCACGACAGCCTTTTTTAAAAGTGTTTAAAACTATAGCGCCATATGGTATTTGCCTGGCGTTGGGAGGCCTGGGCTTTGGCACTATTTCAACTTTTATAACATTGTATTATGCAGCTTTGAACTGGTCGGGGGCGGTATTTTGCTTGTCGGTGTTTAGCTTGCTGTTTATATTGGGGCGTGTTTTCTTTATCAACTTTATTGATAATTACGGCGGTACCAAAACAGCAATCCTTTGCCTGGCATTGGAAACCGCAGGCTTACTCACGCTTGCACTCGCTAACCAGCCCCATGTCGCATTAATAGGTGCAGGTATAACCGGGCTTGGTTTTTCACTGGTGTTCCCGGCCCTGGGTGTTGAGGCAGTTAAGCTGGTGCCGAGTTCAAACAAAGGCGCTGCACTTGGTGGTTACGGGTTGTTTATTGATCTGTCGCTGGGGATTACCGGACCGCTGGTTGGCGGTGTAGCCAGTCGTTTCGGCATGCAGTATATATTTCTCTTTAGCATGGCGATGGTATTTATAGGCTTTGTATTTGCCGTGGTACTTAATTACCGTAAGGCGATCGTGCCTGAATATTAACGCCTTTATGCCTCATTAAAAAATTCATACTGAATTAATATCAGCATAGCTACTTTTACAAAAAATTTCAGGAGCATGGAAAGAAGATCGGCTATTAAAACGCTTGGCGGCGCATTATTGATCCCGTCATTAGCATTGGGTAAAACTTCAACAGACAAAAAGAAAGTTTTACGCGTAGCACACCTTACCGATGTTCACCTCAAAAACCAGTTCAACGCTCCCGAAAGATTCACCAAATGTCTGCACCATGTACAGCAACAATCGCCGAAGGTTGATTTTATACTGAATGGCGGTGATATTGTATTCGATATCAATAAAGAAAACATCAGCGTAATTAATGACCAGTGGAAACTATCGCACCACATTATGCAATCGGAGTGTAGTTTGCCTGTACATTATTGTTTAGGCAACCACGACATCTGGTGGAATGAAGACGATAAAGGCCAGGCGCTATATGGCAAACAATATTCCCTCAATCAGCTGCAACTGGTAAAGCCCTATTACAGTTTCGCAAACAGCGGCTGGAAATTTATTTTACTGGATAGCGTTCACCTTGATATTGATGGCACCTGGTACATTGGCAAACTCGGCGATGAGCAATTTGCCTGGCTGGAAAATGAATTGAAAACCACTGATCCGGCAACGCCTATACTGGTTATGTCGCACATTCCCATTCTTACTGCTACTAACTTAATTGAGGATGATATTGTGAATAAATGGGTGATGACCGGTGGCGATATGCACACCGATACATCAAAAATTATTGAGTTGTTTTATCAGCACCCTAATGTTAAATTATGCCTGAGCGGCCACATTCACCTGCGCGAAAAACTGGTGTATAATAACGTAACCTACCTGTGCAACGGTGCCGTTAGCGGTGCCTGGTGGGAAGGTAATCGCCGCCAAACCGCCCCTGGTTATGGATTAATTGATCTGTATGCTGACGGTAGCTTTGATGAGCAGTACGTGAATTATTGAGAATTAAAAAAGTATCTACTCTCTTAGCGCAAGTCTTGTGTTGAGGAACAAGCGTTGGCTGACTTGTGCTTTCTGGATAAGGCACAAGTCAGCCACTTCACATCCGGTCGCACAAGACTTGCGCCAAAAACAGGGTTGAGGAACAAGTGTTGGTTGACTTGTGCTTTCTGAATAAACACAAGTCAGCCACTTCACAGCCAACCGCACAAGACTTGTGCTAAAAAAGGGGAAGGACTAATATCGAAACTCACTATCTCTTCTTTTTTCCTTCAATATCCGGCAGTAAACCTGTAAAAATGCCTATCAGCGGTAAAAACGCGCAGATCTTAAATACATAGGCAATGCTGGTCATATCGGCTACTTTACCTAATATGGCCGAACCTAAACCACCCATACCAAATGCCAGGCCGAAGAATAATCCGGCAATTAAGCCCACTTTGCCCGGTACCAGTTCGGTAGCGTAAACCAATATGGCCGAGAAAGCCGATGAAAGGATAAGGCCAATGATAACCGATAAAATGCCTGTCCAGAATAAGGATGCGTAAGGCAGCATCAGTGTAAAAGGCGCTACTCCGAGTATGGAGATCCAGATAATATACTTACGACCAAAACGGTCGCCGAGCGCGCCACCCAATAATGTTCCGGCGGCTACCGCGCCTAAAAATGCGAACAGATAAATTTGCGATTGCTGTACCGATACATGGAATTTATCGATCAGGAAGAAAGTGTAGTAGCTGGTAATACTCGCCAAATAAAAGTATTTGGAGAATACCAATACCAATAAAATTCCCAGCGAAAATATCACCCGTTTTTTTGTGAGGCCATGAGGTATTTCATCGCTTACAATAACTTTTTTGGCCCTTAATTCTAATTGTTCACGGTACCATTTTGATACGATCAGGAGTATAACTATACCCACGCCAGCTATCAAACAAAACCATATCACATTAAATTGGCCATACGGCACTACTATCAAAGCTGCCAACAGCGGACCGATAGCACTCCCTGCATTACCGCCTAACTGGAAAATAGATTGCGCCAAACCCTTTTTACCTCCCGATGCCATGTGAGCCACACGAGATGATTCGGGATGAAATATAGATGAGCCTATGCCAATTAAACTTACAGATGCCAGCAGATAGCCAAAGCCCGGCGCTAATGACGCTGCAAATAAGCCGATTAATGTAAAGCCCATGCCTACAGCCAGTGAATATGGCCTCGGATGCTTATCGGTATAAATCCCTACGAAGGGTTGTAAAATGGAAGCCGTCATTTGGTATGTAAAGGTTATGAGCCCTATTTGTGTAAAAGTAAGGTGGAATTTATCCTTCAAAACCGGATATATTGATGGAATAACAGATTGCAGCATATCATTTATTAAATGCGACAGGCTGATAGTGAAAAGAATGCTGAATACAGTTTGCTGGGCAATCTGTTTAACATTGATAGTACTGGTGGATGTTGTTGTGTTCATTGTGAATTATTATTTAGATCAGATCATCTGATGAATTGGGTTAAATTTTTATTGATATACGTTGCCTATAATTTTTGCAGACGTGTTCCAGGCTTGTTTTGGGTCGCTGGCTATGATGCTTTTCAGCAGTTGTTTGTGCAGATGATGGGTGTCGATAAATATCTGTGTATCGGGATAAATATGCAGAAACCAGTTTTTAAGGTGCAGAGAAACAGATCGGTACAGATCAATAAGGATCTCGTTTTTTGCCGCTTCCGCAATAGATACGTGAAACTGGATATCAGCATCAATGCACTCCTCAAGCAAACCTGCCAGTGCAGCTTGTTTCCGGGCAGCCAAATGACCTTTCATGGCAATAATATCTTTCTCTGATCTGTTGATGGCGGCTTTTTCCGCAATCTTCATTTCCAGTAATTGCCGTACTTCGTCCAGATCCTCTACATTGGCACGTTTCAGGCGTTTATCCATGGGCTCGTTGCCGGTAGTTTGTAACACAAAAGTACCCACGCCCTGTTGTACACTCAATAAGCCGGAATTCACCAGGCTCTTAATAGCTTCACGTATGGTTGAACGGCCAACGCCAAAAGCCTTCATCAGTTCGGGCTCAATGGGTAATTTTTCGTTGATCTTGTATTTGCCCAGTGAAATTTGCTCCTGTAGTTTGGATGCGACCTCATCGGCTAATGATTTTCTAACTATTACATCTTTCATACATCATATCATCTGATGATTTCAAAGATGAATGTTTGTATTTTAATATCAAAATTTAATTATCACTCTTATGTCTGGCGTTCGCGAATCATGATTAATCCCTATTGATCCCCTTGGATCTGTTATAGTCAAATTTACTAAAACTGCATCTGTTTTAGTTTGCTAACAAGCGCTTACTTTGTCTTACATAAATGATATAAGACAATGGAATTGCAATTAATAGATTATCGGCCCGAATACCAACCCTACTTTGAAAAGCTAAATAAAGCCTGGCTCGAAAAATATTTTACGGTTGAGCCTCTTGACAAATGGGTACTGGAAAACCCCGATGAAGCCCTGCTGCAACAAGGTGGTAAAATATATTTTGCAACACTGAACCGGAAGATTGTGGGTACAGTAGCGCTGCGCTTTATTGACGATGGTGTTTATGAAATGACAAAGATGGCCGTAGATGCAAACTGTCAGGGAGCCGGTGCCGGTCAGTTTTTGTGCCAGGGTGCTATTGATAAGGCTCGTGAGATGGGGATGGATAAATTGATGCTATGGTCGAACCGGGTATTGGAAAACGCGATACACATTTACCGCAAATTGGGTTTTATTGAAGTGCCGGTGGTGAAAAGTGCTTATGGCAGGGCCGATATACAAATGGAGATCAACTTTAAATAATTAACCAATGGCAATTATACCATTAAGCGAACAGGAAGTACAGCAATTCAGGGCCGAAACAAGAGGCACTGCTGACCGGATACATTTTAATAATGCCGGATCATCGTTACCGCCCGATGTGGTGTTGGATACTGTTGTAAATTATCTAACTGAAGAGGCAACCTACGGCGGCTACGAAACCGAATACAAATACAATGCGGAACTAAATAATACGTACGCGCTTATTGCCCGGCTAATAAACGCCAACGTAAACGAGGTGGCTATTGTTGAAAATGCCAGTACAGCCTGGTGGCTCGCTTTTAATGGCATCGCTTTTAAGGCAGGAGATGAGATCATTACCTCTGAAATGGAGTATGTAACCAATTTAATAAGTTTTACCCATGCCCAAAAAACTTATGGAGTTAAAATAAAAGTTATACCCAATGATGAGCATGGTAATTTTTTGCTACCAGAACTGGAAGCAGCCATATCACCACAAACCAAACTGATTGCTATAACGCATATTGCTTCGAGCACAGGCGGTATGATGCCTGTTGTGGAGGTAGGTAAAATAGCCCGCAAGTATGGAATTTTATATCTGGTTGATGCCTGCCAGTCGGTGGGGCAGGTACCTGTTGATGTGCGGGAGATAGACTGCGATATGTTATCGGTAACAGGCCGTAAATACCTGCGTGCGCCACGAGGTACGGGTTTCTTATACGTGCGAAAAACTGTTCAGGATAAATTAAAACTCCAGTTTATGGATGGTTTTACCACGCAATGGGTAAACGAAACGGATTACAGGATCAGGGACGATGCGCGCCGGTTTGAACTATATGAAAAAAGTCGTGCGCTAACGCTCGGCCTGGGCAAGGCTGTTGAATATGCATTAAATATTGGTGTCGACAGGATCTGGCAGCGCGTGCAGTATTTAGCTAATATATTGCGCGATCAATTGAGGAACATTGAAGGCATAAATATTCATGACTTTGGCGATGAGCAATGCGGCATAGTAACCTTTACCGTAAATGGAATGGACAGCGCTGTAGTAAAAGCAAAACTGGCCGAAAAACAGATTAATGTATCAGTAGGCCTGGCTAAATCAACGCTGTTTTTTATGAATAAGAACCACCTGAGCAGCGTAGTAAGGGCATCGGTACATTATTATAATACGGAGGATGAGGTTAAAGCCATGTGTGATGTGTTGCGGTATCTTATAAGTTAATTGCGTCGTAACATCAGGTAAATTACTGCCAAATTGAGTTAAAAATTAGCCTGATAATAAGGTGCTTAGTGAATATTGCATACCTTTGGCCCGTTGTATTTAAAACCAACCTTGTTATGAAAAAAACACTTTGGGCTAACTTTATAGCGGCTATTCTATTACTTTCTTTCTCTGTTTGTAAGGCTCAGGATAACTACCAGCCCGGCTACATTATTCTTGCCGATGGAACCCGCGAGGCAGCCCTTATCACTTTAAATGATGATGCTCCGTGGTACAATCAGCGCTATATCCGTTATAAGGATTCTGCCGCGTTTGCAGCTGATCCTAATGTAAAAGCGAAAAAAATAAAGGTTGATGATATGAAATCTTTCCAGGCAGGCACACGTATTTTTGATAAGATCCACTATGTGAACCTTGAAAACCTGCAACTGAAAAGTATGGGTACCAATGATCATATGTTGGAAAGGCTGGCAATCGGCCGTATAAACGCGCATAGGTTTTATCAGTATCCGCAGGATTTTGTAGCCTATTATAATACTCCTGAAGCTGAAATTGAACAAAAGGAAGCGCAGAAAAAGAACGACCTGTTAATAGGTTATAAGATACTGGTACAAAAAGACGATGAAACCAAATTGCATGATGCCTTTGATTTCGACCTGCAAAAATATTTTAAGGATACTCCTGAAGTATTGGAAAAATTCCAGAGCGGCGGTTATGGTAACCAGCCTATTGCTGCACACATGAGCCTTACGCAACGTATGGTTTCCCTGGCAAAAAAATCGGCTTTTAAACCTGAAGAAGCAGATGGTATTATAGCCGCATTAAATGACTATAATGATAAAAATGCCGGCAAGAAATAAAATATAAATTACTCTTTATAAAAGCGCCTTCCATAACCAGAGGCGCTTTTTTTGTGTTTAGTGATTGATTATTTAATGGTATGCTGATGCTAAATAAATTAAACTTTGCTTACTTTGCCTAAACAATACATCAACATAAAACTTAAACGATACAACTATGAAACAAGGCCTGTTAATTGATATGGATGGCGTGATTTACAGCGGCGAAGAACTGATATTTGGTGCTGATAAATTTATCAAACAGTTAATTGATAAGGATATCCCCTTTACTTTCATGACCAATAATAGCCAGCGCACCAGTCTGGAAGTGATGCGAAAGCTTAAAGGCCTGGGCATTACTGTTGAGGATAAGCATATTTATACCAGTGCCATGGCAACGGCAAAGTTCCTGGCCGACCAGGGGCCAAATGGTACTGCCTATGTTTTGGGCGAAGGTGGTTTGCTAACCAGTTTGCACGACCATGGCATTACCCTTGTAAATACCGACCCTGAGTTTGTAATATTAGGCGAAGGCCGCAACTTTACACTGGAAATGGTACAGCGTGCAGTTGATATGATTTTGGCAGGTGCCAAGTTCATTACCACCAACCGTGATCCATCGCCTAAAAAACCGGGATGGAATAACCTGGGCATTGCGGCAACTACCGCCATGATTGAAGAAGCCACAGGCGTAAAAGCCTTTGTAACCGGCAAACCAAGCCCTGTAATGATGCGCTCTGCACGTAAGTTTTTAGGCCTTGAAACCGCTGAAACAACCGTGATAGGCGATACCATGGAAACCGATATACAAGGCGGCGTACAAATGGGTTACAAAACCATATTGGTACTATCGGGCATTGCCCGTAAGGATGATTTGGGCAAGTATGCCTTTAAGCCGGATATGATAGCAAGTTCAGTTGATGAAATTGAACTGCCGCTAAAATGGTGGTAAGTGTTTGAAAGCAGCCAATGTAACTGCTTAATGGGTTGCAAATTCTAAACTGAAACACTAATACTTTTATTTTCTGAAGTAATTTATTTTGCTTTGGTGTTGTCTTTCAACTTATTACAGGAGAGAATTCAATGCAAAGCAAACCGACAAAAAGATCATGGTTATTATTAATAATAGCCATGATGATTTCGCAGGGCACAGCATCCGTTGCCTGCACCAGGGTAGTTTACCAGGGGCCTAACAACACTGTAATTACCGCACGATCTATGGATTAGCAGGAGGACATGCTAAGCAATCTGTGGGTGTTTCCCAGGGGTATGTCGCGCAACGGGGAAGCCGGGCCAAACTCATTGAAATGGAAATCTAAATTCGGCAGTGTTATAACATCGCTTATGATATTTGCAGTACAGACGGGATGAATGAACAGGGCCTTGTAGCAAACTTGCTGTGGTTAGCCGAGTCAGAATACCCAAAATATGATGGAAAAACGCCGGGACTTACTATAGCGGCATGGGTGCAATATGTGCTGGATAATTTTAAAACCGTTGATGAAGTTGTTAACGATCTTTCAAAAGAAAGCTTTACCGTGGTAACTGCTAACGTACCGGGCGGTGAACGGCTTGCAACACTTCACCTTGCTGTTTCAGATGCATCAGGCGATAATGCTATTTTTGAATATATAGGCGGTAAGCTTATTGTTCATCACAACCGTAGTTACCAGGTAATGACAAACTCGCCTGTGTTTGATAAGCAACTGGCTTTAAATGAATACTGGAGCGAGATTGGCGGTACAACCATGCTTCCGGGGACAAACAGGGCTGCGGACAGATTTGTTCGGGCATCGTTTTACGTGAATGCCATTCCTCAAACTGATGATATACATATAGCCGTTGCCAGTATGTTTAGCGTCATCAGAAATTGTTCGGTTCCTTTTGGAATAAATACTCCTGAACAACCCAATATTTCAAGCACCCGGTGGCGTACCGTATCCGATCAAAAGAACAAGATTTATTATTTTGAAAACGCGCTGACTCCAAACACATTTTGGGTTGATATCAAAAAACTCAACTTTGCAGAGAATGCCCCTGTTAAAAAATTGGCTGTTAGCAAAGGCGAAATTTATTCGGGAGAAGTAAGTGCCGATTTTAAAACAACCCCGGCATTTAAATTTCAGGGTTTATAATAGCGCGTACATTATTAACTACCGCTAATAACTGTATTATCAGCATCTACCAGCTTTCTTAAAAAATGCCAGTGCATGCCATCAATCCCCGATTTCCAGTGGATGGACGATGGTGTTAATGACGATAGCTTTTTAAATTCCCGCACCAGGTGCATCTGGTCGGTATAACCGGCTTCAAAGGCAATATTGGTCCACTTTTTTTGGGGGAGCCGCTCCTTTAATTTCAGGCAGGTTTCAAAGCGGTTTATGGATTGCAGTTTCATGGCCGATATGCCTACAAATTCCTTAAACACCCGCTCAAAATGCCGCGGACTCAGATTGCAGTCGCAAGCCAGTTTTTTTAAATTGAGTGTTTTAGCCGAATTTAAAATACTTTGCGAGGCAAAAACGATAGCTGATTTCTTAAGCTGTATCTGCGCTAATTTTTCTATAAAATAATTATTCAGTAACGCAGCCTGATCACACAAGAGACTTAGTTTACTCAGCTTGTCGGCCAGTTCCGCCAGTTCTTTACCCACCTTGCCTTCTATTGATAAATAGTGATCAGTTAGGTTGACGGATGGGATGTTAAAAATATCGTAAAAACCATGCGGCTTAAAAAAAACCACCAGGCTGTCGTACAATGTATTCTTCTTCAGTATCAGGTCATAATTCCTTTTAGTTTGCAGGCCTAAGGTAACATGTACAGGGGTTTTTACGGGTTGAGTATTCGTCTCCCTAATGTCTCTTATAAACCCGCAATCAGCAAAATTAAAACTGAGTTTTATATCAGTTGAGGGCATCAGATAAATGCACTCATCCTCGGGGACAAATGATTTAAAATGGGTGTAAAAATAGATGTGGTCCTCTAATAAACGCTCCGGTTTAACGAGTTGATAAATTGGTCCCATAGTGTTTCAGTTAATATTATATACATATTAAAATAATATAACTCAAAATCAAACTAAGGGGGCGAAGTTGATTTTAACTTTTAATAAGCTTGTTATCAAGCAGATGATTTCGTTTTGTAAAAGTAGTATTTATTTAAATATTCCCAATAGTGATAGAAAAATAAATTATGTCGCTTTTGTACTATTTTCTATAAGGTTAATATCCATAGTTTTAAAAAACCTAAAATGAAAACACATGATCGATACGGCACTCGACTTTATAAGCAAGCGGCTGAATGCCTTTTTGCGGGTAAAATACCAGGATCAATCCAATTCTACTGACTACATTCAGCTTAATAATATAGCCTGGAACGACCAGTCTATAAGTCAGCCTACCACTAATAATGCTTTCATAACTCTGGTGAATATTGAGGAGGATAGGATCAGCAAATCCCCTGATAATTACATTCGTACAAACACGGGTATTGTGTATCAAAACCCTACCGTATTTCTTAACTTATATGTGTTATTCGCCACTAACTTAAACTCTTACGAAGAATCATTAACCCGGTTATCCTATATTATCCAGTTTTTTCAGTTCCAGAATGTTTTCACTCCGCTCGATTCTCCGGGCCTGCCGCAGGGCATTGATAAACTGATCTTCGACCTCAAAACGCTCTCTTTTCAGGACCTGAATAACCTATGGGGAATCCTGGGTTCAAAATATTTGCCATCGGTAGTATATATACTCCGGCTGGTTACTATTACCAGCGACTTTGATATGGGTAATGTGCCGTTGCTGCATGAAATAGTTGTTAACGATAAAACCCTGCAACAATGATTGATGTAAATTTTAAGTTATTATTTACGCTTCAAATATTACATAAGTATTATTTTGCCGATCAGGTATGTAATGATTTCAGCATCACATCAGCGGCAGCAACAAATACCGTAGCCAGCCGGCATAGGCTTATTACAAGGCAATATAACAATCAGTTATATGTTGGAACACAGTTTATTAATACACAGCCGCCACCTCCGCCAAATCAGGATAGCCCTTTAGTGCCAATAGAACAAGGCTTGCAAATGACATTTTACATGTGGTTGAATAATCCGCTGTTCTTCAATTATACCAACCTGCCCTCATCTTATGATACTACAAAAATATATTATTTCACCAATAGGAATAATAATAATATCCCGGGTGTGAACTTTTTATCCTCACCTAAGGTAGATCTGAAATACAATAGTGCCAATACATACCTACCCGGTGATATAGCTGCCGATACCACTACAGGTATCATATACAGGGCAATTGCACCCAGTGATTCAGGTCATATACATGGGCTGGGTGATACTGCTTTTTGGGTGCAGGTTGATAAAAATGCTTATGCTTCGTCGGCAGATATATTGCAATGGCGTTATTCCATATCAACCTATAATTTTCAGTCGGCACAAACAAGCGCTGCTATTACGGTTAAGGGTTATAATGCCGCTAGTAATGATTATACACTTTCAGTATTGTCAACTACGGTAACCTTTAATAACCCGGTATCGTCTTTCCCGCTCAATCTTACTTCGCTTACGCCCGGTAAATATCAGCTTACCATAAATGCTGATCCGCCGCAATGGATCTACATCAATGATGAACTGAATACTTCGCGGCCATTTGGGGTGATAGATATTTTTAATGAGGCCAGCCCTGCTTCAACCAACTTGGTTGATAATAACGGATACATTTTATCGCCCGCATACACCATTTACTTTTTAAATCGCGCCACCAAGTGGAAATACATTATCAGCAGCGGCAATAATTACAATGTAACTGATGGTGCGCATGTATACACATTTAATACAGCAGCGAGTATAGCCACATCCGCAACACCCATACCATTGAGCGATAATCCGCTGGATATTAATGTAAACATAAATGCTCATGCCATACCCATACCCAGCGCCGACCCGCAAAGGCTGGCCACTGCGGGCGATAGTTATGTGTACTCAGAAATATATTTAAATTATTAAAATCAAAAACATATGTCACAAATAAACGAAAGCGCTATTCAAACCCCCGGGGTTTATGTAAATGAGATTCCATCATTTCCGCCATCAATCGCGCAGGTGGCTACAGCAATACCGGCATTTATCGGGTATACTGCTTTTGCAATCGATTCAAACGGTAATAAAGTAACCAACGTGGCTGTAAGAATATCTTCGCTGGTTGAATTTGTAACCTATTTTGGTACAGGCGCGCCCAACTTAACGGCCACCGTTGATCTAAATGCAGATAATAGCGTTGGGTCGGTAGTAATATCGCCGTCGTTTCAGCTATTCAACGCCATGTGTATGTTCTTTAATAATGGCGGGGCCGATTGCTATATTATTTCGGTAGGTAATTACCCGGCGAGCGCCAATATATTGGATTTTGTTAATGCCGCCAGTCTTACACCCATGTGTCTGGATGTATTAAAAAAAGAAGATGAGCCTACCCTGATAGTTATACCCGATGCAGTATTGCTGGGTACTGATTATTATACGCTGGCTCAATTGGTGTTGCAGCAATGTGCAAATCTTCAGGATCGTTTTGCAATTTTTGACGTACCGAACGGGATCCTGCCACGTACATATGACAGTTCTGATGTAGTAACTGTATTCAGAAATGGAATAGGCAGTATAAACCTTAATTATGGCGCTGTTTATTACCCTTACCTTAAAACAAGCTTGCCGGTTACCATTGGGTTTAACAATATATTGTTAACCCAGGAGTCTTTCCCTACTACATTAAATGCAGTTGTAGGAGGCAATGGTTTTGTTAATCAGATAATAAATACCAGTAACGATTTTAACAAGGTGGTAACTACAATGGCGCTGGCATCCACCTTAACCGGCAACACGTTACCGCCTAATATTGTGTTAAAACCCGATCTGATAAAAGCAGTAACAGCAATTGATAATGTTATTAAAGCATTTATTACGCCTGCTGTTGCCATCACCGATACTACAGCTGCGCCAACCACTCCGCCAACGCCTCCGGGTAAAACTATCAGCGGTATTTACCTGGGTTATACGCAGCCAAGTGTTACGCCGCCGCCATATACAGCCCTTGAAACCTTAATGGGCCAGCTGGTGCTTATTGATACACAATATCCGGGCGGTAAACTAAATGTAGTAAAAGCAACTACAGATTTTCCAACATATAATATCCCGCCTGCGGCAACTCTTTTACCTGCGGGCATAACAAGCATTTATGGTAACACTGCGCCTACAGATCCGGTTGCATTTATAAGGGCTACAGTTATTGCATTGTATGGCAAAGTAGGAAACCTTATTAACAGTTTTTATAACGATTCATTAAACCTGTTGAATGGCCTGGAACAACAGGTAATTTCATCGAGCGGTGTGTATGCCAATATAAAAACTGCCATAAATAATACAGGCATTGTTGTTCCGCCAAGTGGAGCGATAGCAGGTGTTTACGCGGCTGTCGACAGTTCGCGCGGGGTATGGAAAGCACCTGCAAACGTGAGCCTGAATACGGTTATAGCACCATCGGTAAATATTGATGATGATACACAGGGCGATTTAAACATCGATACCAACGCCGGTAAATCAGTGAATGCCATCCGCGCCTTTACAGGTAAAGGAACGTTGGTTTGGGGCGCGCGTACGCTTGATGGTAACAGCAACGATTTCAGGTATATCTCGGTTCGCCGGTTTTATATTATGGTTGAAGAATCGGTTAAACTGGCTGCCATGCAGTTTGTGTTCGAGCCGAATGATGGCACCACCTGGGTAAGGATCCGCGCTATGATTGAGAATTACCTCACCAACTTATGGCGTTTGGGCGCATTGGCCGGTTCAAAACCCGAGCAATCGTTTTATGTAAAGGTGGGCCTGGGCCAAACAATGGTATTTGATGATATACTGAATGGCCGCCTGATAGTTGAAATTGGTATGGCACCTGTTCGCCCTGCTGAGTTCATTATTCTGCGCTTCTCACAAATACAACAAACTTCTTAATCCTTTATCTAATCAATTACATACTTAAACTAAAATATTATGGCAGCTAATTATCCACTACCCAAGTTTCACTTTAGTGTTGATTGGGGAGGTACACGCATAGGTTTTACCGATGTAAGCGGACTTGACATAACAAACGATATTATAGAATACCGCGATGGCGCAAGCCCTGAGTATCATAAAATAAAAATGCCCGGGCAACGCAAGTTCAGCAACATATCGCTTAAGCGGGGCATCTTTAAATCAGACAATGATTTTTATAACTGGTTCAACACCATTAATATGAACACGGTGGAGCGGCGCGATATCACCATCAGCCTGCTTGATGAAACATTGGCGCCGGTTATAGTATGGAAGATCAAAAACGCCTGGCCAACAAAAGTTACCTCAACCGACCTGAAAGCCGATGGTAACGAGGTGGCCATTGAAACGCTTGAACTTGCACACGAGGGCCTCACCATACAAAATGACTAACCATGTTTGATTATCCATTTACCGGGTTTCATTTTTTGGTGATGTTCGAGATCTTTCCGCAACTGCCCAATGATTTTCGTTTCCAGACGGTCACTGGATTGAGCGTAGATGTAAACCTCGATACTTATCCCGAAGGCGGCGAAAACCGCTTTGTGCACCGTTTACCCGGCAGGAATAAATATTCCGACCTGGTTTTAAAGCGGGGCATGACACTGGTATCGGGCGTTACCGCGTGGTGTTTGGATTGTATTGAGAACTTCAACTACCAGCCAACCAACATGATCGTATCGCTTTTAAATGAGGATCATTTGCCGGTATCATCCTGGTATATCACCAATGCTATTCCCATACACTATGAGATCTCGGGCCTTGATGCTATGCAAAACCAGGTGGTTATCGAATCCATGACGCTGCGTTACGAGTATTACCGCACACTTAACCTTTCAGCCGCTGTGGATGCTGCTGTTGGGGCGGTTGCAGGTTTACTTGGTGGCAGTGCTGCGGCTACAGTAACCATATCGGTGCCTTAAAAATTATAACAACCAATTAATATAATACCATGCCAGTTGAAATACGCGAATTACAAATTACAGCCAATGTACAGGATGGCGACAGTAAATCATCCTCCGGCTCAGCCTCGAAAGGAAACTCAGGCGGCGGGTCGGATGACATGATCGCTAAATGTGTGGAACAGGTGCTTGATATTTTACGGGAAAAAAATGAACGCTGATGAGTAGTACAGGTGAATTACTGAAAATGAAGATTGTGGCTTATGACGATGATAGCTTTTCATCGCCAACGGGCGACGACTATGTTTACGAGGTATTGATAAACCCTGAAACGTATGCGCTTACCTATGCTTCCATCATCAACGATAAAAGTACGCAGGGCTCCAGTGAAAGTACCATCACCCAAAATAAGAGAGCGCCGCAAACGATAACTTTAAGGTTTTTGTTTGATGGCACGGGCGTAATAAAAAAAGGCGGTGGTGGGTTGCTCTCTGGCCTGGCAGTGCCGGGTTTACCGACAAATAAGCCTGATGTAATGCAGGATTATGAGAAGTTTAAGAGTGTAGTTTATCAGTACGGCAGCGACACGCATCAGCCGCGTTATGTGCAGTTGCAATGGGGATCATTGATGTACAACTGCCAGATGACCACCATGACCATCACCTTTAAGCTGTTCAATCCTGATGGAACACCTTTGAGGGCCGAGGCCAACTGTACTTTTCAAAGTGTAATTAATGATACTACACTGGCTGCCATTGAAAACCGGCAGTCGCCCGATTTAACACATGTAAGAACTGTAAAAGCCGGCGATACGCTGCCTTTATTGTGCTATAAGGAGTATGGCGATAGTAAATATTATTACCAGATAGCGCAGTTTAACAGGCTTACAGACTTTAAAAAATTAATACCGGGAGCGAAAATAATTTTCCCTCCCATTACTATAAGCTAATTATGCCTTTAAGCCAAACACTACCCGGAACACAAAAGACCGACTTAGTTACCTACACTATAAAGGTAAATGGTACTGCCATTGGCACAACTTATAAGGTTGCCTCAATGAGTTTTACCAACGAGATAAACCGTATACCTATGGCTAAGATCATTATTAATGATGGTGACCCTGCCAAACAGGATTTCCCGGTTAGCAACGAGGCTACTTTTATACCCGGTTCAACCATTGATGTTACGGTTGGTTATCACTCTGATGAATCGCCCATATTTAGCGGGATAATTTTAAGGCATAGCATAAAAATAAGGAACAGCGGTTCGCCTACACTGATATTGGATTGCCGGGACAAGGCCGTACAAATGACAGTGGCCCGCAAAAACAAATACTTCTACAACGAAAAGGATAGTGATGCCGCCAGTGAGATCATCGGTAATTATGGCTTAACGGCAAACATTGAAGATACTACTGTACAACTGGAATCAATTGTACAATATGATAGTACCGACTGGGATTTCATCGTTTCGCGTATGGAAGCGAACGGCAAACTTTGCACAGTAAATAACGGTACCGTAACCGCGAAAAAGCCTGATTTTACTACTGCCACGGTTTTAGATGCGGTATTTGGCGCTACCATGGTTGAGTTTGATGCCGACCTTGATGCCCGCAACCAATACCAAAGCATAGTAGCTAAAACATGGGATTACACCAACCAAGCCGTAGCGACTGCCAATGCTGCGGAACCCGGCTTTACCGAAAACGGCAACCTATCGAGCAGTGACCTGGGCAGTGTGCTCAACATAGCCGAGTACGATCTTTATTCGGGTGAGGATGTAACCTCGGATGAACTGCAAAGCCTGGCTAATTCCCGTTTGCTGAAGGCACGCCTTTCACGTTGCCGTGGCAGGGTGCGCTTTCGTGGATATGGTGGTGAATTGAGTCCGGGCGATATGATCAATATTGGTGGTGTTGGCGACAGGTTCAACGGGCCGGTATTTATTTCAGCCGTAAGGCATGATATTACCGAAGGCAGATGGAATACCGATGTGCAGTTCGGCATGTCGAATGATCTGTTTACGGCGCAGCCGGATGTAAACTCGGCCCCGGCAGGTAATATGCTGCCTGCTATACAAGGTTTGCAGATTGGTGTTGTTACCGATCTGGAAAGTGACCCCGACAGCCAGGATCGTATCCGTGTGCGGTTACCTATTATCGATGCTAATGAAGATGGCGTTTGGAGCCGCATTGCCAGTCTGGATGCAGGTAATAACCGGGGTATGTTCTTTCGCCCGGAGATAGGGGATGAAGTAATAGTCGGCTTTTTAAATAACGACCCGCGCCACCCGGTAGTGCTGGGCATGCTGAACAGCAGCGTTAAGCCTGCACCATTAAAAGGTTCAAACCAAAACGACGAGAAAGGTTACACATCGCGCAGCGGAATGACGATGATCTTTAATGATTCCGAAAAATCGCTGAAAATCCAGACTCCCGCGGGTAAAAAATTAACCCTAAGCGAGCAGGATGGCGTGATAGATATTGAGGATGAGAACGGCAATAAATTCAGTATGGATTCATCGGCCATAACCCTGCAAAGCGCGGCAGATATAAACATAATAGCAAGCGGTGATTTAAATGTCAGCGCTACTAATATAAATCTCACTCCCTCATCCAGTTTCGCGCTCAGCGCGGGCGGGGCATCAATAAACGCAGGGAGTGGCAGTGCAACGGTTTCGGCACCATCGGTAAGTGTTGAAGGTTCGGGCACGGCAACAATAAAAGGTGGAATTGTAATGATCAATTAAACAGAGGAGATATGCCATTTGCAGCAAGGGTTTCAGATATGCACGTTTGCCCAATGTTCACCGGGATAGTACCACATGTGGGTGGTCCGGTGTTGCCGCCATGCAGCCCAACGGTGTTAATTGGCGGCCTGCCAGCTGCCTGTGTTGGCGATATGTGCGTATGTGCCGGTCCGCCGGATGTGATTGCAATGGGCTCATCAACGGTATTGATTGGCGGTAAACCCGCGGCCCGCATGGGCGATACAACCGCGCACGGCGGTACAATAGTTTTAGGATGTCCAACTGTAATGATAGGAGGCTAATATGAACACTGATTTTTTAGGAACAGGCTGGAGTTTCCCGCCAACGTTTGATAACACGACCAATAAAGTAGCCATGACCAGCGATGAAGCCGATATCCAGCTTAGCCTGCAAATATTGCTCTCGACCCGAAAAGGCGAACGCGTTATGCTGCCCGACTATGGCTGCAACCTAAACGAGATGCTTTTTGAGCCCATGAACGCCACCTTTAAAAGCTATATAAGTGAAATGATACGCACCGCCATACTTTATTACGAGGCGAGGATTGACCTGAACAGTTTGCTGATAGATGATAGTCAGGATGCGGAGGGGATCATCATTATCAACATCAGCTATACGGTGCGCACTACAAATTCAAGGTTCAATTTTGTATATCCTTTTTATAAAAGAGAAGGAACAGAACTTAACTAATGGCGAAAACTTGTACAGATACCACGTTACTTACCAATAGCGGTACCAGCCAGGTACAGCGGCCTTTGGACGCGCTGATAACTGACCGCCCGCTGGTGGATGAGCGTACCGATGCCGATCTGATCCTGCTTACCAAACGCTACGCGGCCTACCTGAATTACTACGACCTTACCAATGCCATAGTGGGCGACTGGCAAGGCCTGATGAGTAACGATGTTGCCGTAGTAATTGCCACCATTGCCGACTGGCGCGCACAAGATTATGCAAGCTACATACAAAGCACCATCGACAATGCCCTGAACGCGACCACCGACCTGGAAGCGCAGGAATATTTTAAAGTACTGTTCGATTTTGTTTTTTCATTAGCTGTAGGGCTTGATAATACCTACAGACAGCTGCCTGAAAAATTGGATTATACTACTTTCCTGTCGGTTTCAATCGCATCAAATTTAGCTACAGCTTTAAGTACTTTGGTGTTTTATTACAATCAGTTTAAAACCAACCCGCTTAAACTTATTGATGAAACATTAACTTTTACCGATGGCCTTACCCCGGTTGATCCGCTGATACTTTCGCAAAACTTTAACATAGTATCGTTAAGCGATCCGCCGTTTACCAGTGCTGCCCCGGCTACGGTTTACGATATAACATTAACAGGTACAACCGCGCTGGCCGATATCAAACATATCCTGACCCATAACCTGTTTATTGGCGCTTACCAGGCATTTATTGATGGAGTTACCACCGTTGTGAGCCGTACACCGGCTTACTTGCAGGATGTTTTAAAAGATTACCCGAAACACTCGCCGCATTATGCTTTGTACCTGGCTTTTCTACGATTGTTCAGCCATGCGCAAAAGCATTTAAACAAGTACACCAAACGGCACCTTGATTTTTATTATAAGGATGTTTTGCAGCTTGCAAACAGTCCGGCTGAGGCGGATTATGTTCACCTGATCTTCACCCTGCAAAAAAATATAAACCAGCATTTGTTAACCGAAGGCACGCAATTTAAAGCAGGCAAGGATGCCAAAGGCAACAACCTGTTTTATGCCCTTACGGATGATATTGTTTTACAAACCGCCAGTGTAACAGCCCTGAAATCTATTTATTTAGATGAATATGCAGGCTCGCCGGTTACTTTGTATGCTTCGCCGATCGCCAATTCGCAGGATGGGCAGGGCGGCAAACTTTTAAGTGCCGATGGTTCGTGGGCCGCATTCGGTAATCCTGAAAATAACATCCTGCCTGCCAATATAGGGTTCGCCCTAGCATCAAATGTGCTTTATTTGAATGAAGGTACACGCGAGATAGATATCACCTTTAATTATGCAGCCAACAGCGCGCTTACCTCCGCAATGCTTACTGGCACCTCGGCTTTACCTGCCTTCACTATACAATTAACTGGCAAAAAAGCATGGTACACCGTGCCATTATATACCATCGCCATAAACAGCACCACCTCATTTACACTGGCAGTTACTTTGGAGGGCGATGCGCCTGCCATTATCCCGTATTCAACCAAAATACATGGCGGCACTTTCCCGCAGGGGTTACCCATGGCACAGATCATGCTTACTGGTGGTTTCGCATCATACACAACCATAGCGCAGCTTGGCATAACCAGCATAGGCATTACGGCAACAGTACAGGATGTTAAAAATCTCTCGCTGCAAAATGATGATGGCAAGATAAACACCGCCAAGCCATTCAAACTTTTTGGCGATTTTCCCGAAGATGGAACCGCGTTTATATTGGGCAGTAAGGAGATCTTCCAAAAGCAATTATCAGCGCTGTCGTTGGAAATTGAATGGTCGCAGGCACCGCTTTCAGGTACAAATGTGGATAGCTACACCCTTGTAAAAGGCGACTGGCAGGAACTAGGAGTGATAGGGTTAAGTACCGATAATGCCATTGATACCAGCGAAATAGTACAATCACCAACTGATTTTACTACTAATGATGATTATTCGGTTACCGAAATAGATGGCTTTGTAAAGGTAGAGTTGCAAGGTTCGGCTTATAACCTGACCACTTATCTGGATAGTATGACACCGCCATCGGTTACCGTAAATTATGCAAGCGGCAGTACTACCCAGGTTTCAAGCTACACCGTTAGCAAACCCACTGTAACAACTCCGCCAAACCCGATAGCAAAAACAATATCGGTAAACTATACCGCTGCTGATACTATCAATTTAAGCACTAATACGGCTGCCCAATACAACGCCCGCACTAACTATTTTTACCATTTGGAGCCTTTTGGTTTCCGCGAGATACACCCTAATATCATCGCAAAAGATCCATTGACTTTACTGCCAACCTTTAACCTTAGCCCGGTTGTTAGTGGTAATGATGGCGGCGAGTTATGGGTAGGATTAAGCAATGCCCTGCCCGATGAAACTTTTTCGGTATTGTTCCAGGTATCAGATGGCAGCGCCAACCCTCTGCAACCTGCAACCACTGTAACATGGTATTACCTGAGCGCCAATAACTGGCTGCAATTTGATGATACATCCGTGGTGGATTATACCAATAACCTCACTACCTCGGGCCTGGTGGTATTATTAGTGCCTGATACCGCTACGCTCGACAATACCCGCGCCGATGCGGGCCTGCTTTGGATAAAGGCGGTTGTGGTACATGAAACGGATGCGATATGCAATTTAATTGCCGTTGATGTTAATGCAGCCAAAGCGCAGTTTGTGCAGGACATACCCGATGGCATTGAGTTTACGCAAACCCTGCCGCCAAACACCATCAGCAAACCCGCTGTTGCCGATGCCGCTTTAAAGCAAACACAGCAACCCTATAATTCCTTTGATGGCCGGGTGGCTGAAACCGATAGTCAGTTTTATGTGCGTGTGAGCGAAAGGCTGCGCCATAAACAACGCGCCATCACCACCTGGGATTACGAACGGATAGTGTTACAGCAATACCCCGAAATTTTTAAGGTGAAATGCCTTAACCATACCGGGATGATCATTGATACCATCACCAATCAGCCTAAATATTCGGAAACACTGGCCGGGCATGTGATGGTGATCACCATTCCTGATCTTACCAATATCAATACGGTTAATCCGCTCAGGCCCTATACCAGCATTGGCTTGCTAACCAAGATACAAACTTATCTGGCCACGTTAACATCGCCGTTTGTGCAGCTGGATGTTACTAATCCGTTGTTTGAGGAGGTACAATTTAAGCTTCATGTGGTGTTCAATGGCTTGTCCGATCCCAGCTTTTACGTTACCCAGTTGAACAATGATATAGAGCAGTTTTTAACCCCCTGGGCCTTTGGCAACCCGCAGGCTATCAAGTTCGGCAACACGGTTGAAAAATCGGTAGTGCTGAATTTTGTGGAAGAACGAACTTATGTGGATCATGTAACGTGCTTTAAAATGAGCCACATTATACGCGATGGCGATACGGTAGTATCGATACAAAAAGATATTGAAGAGGCAATACCAAGTACGGCACGATCGATCATCGTATCGTACTACAACGAAAAAACTAAGGTAAAACACAAGATAACACCTGGCGATAAATGCGATTGCAATGGATAAAGACTTTATAGATAAAAACCCGGTACTAACTACCGATCAGGACTATGCTGCCCTCCGTGCAAAAGGTTTGCATTATATTGAGGAGTTGAGCCATAAGTACTGGACGGACTATAATGAGCATGATCCCGGTATCACCATTATGGAAGCGCTATGCTATGCCATTACCGAGTTGGGCTATCGCATCGACCTGCCCATGCAGGATCTGCTCACCAATCCGGATGGCACCATTCCCAAGTCGCAAACATTGTATACCGCCAAAAATATCCTTACCCAATCGCCATTAGCTATTGATGATTACCGCAAGTTGCTGATTGATATTGTTGGGGTTGAAAATGCATGGCTCAAGGCGGTTGATTACAATACCGTTAATGGGGTAAACATAGCCGTAAATGAAGTACCCATTTATGCCGATTGCAGCGCGGATGCCTTATCCTACAATGTAACACCCCACCCGGTTTATCTCTCGGGCTTATACCAGGTATTGCTTGATCTGGATGACGACGACCAGCTTGGCGACCTGAACAATGGAGAGGTACAAATATTAAACCCGGCATCCGGCACATTTACCGAAGGCGAGGTGAGCCTCACCATAGTTTTTCCGGTTTGGGATGATGTATCGGTTGAGAATTTATTGCTGGCCAGCCCGGTAACGGCAGCCAATGTAAGCGCTACTTTCACTGCTGCCGGTAATATTATTACAGCTGCAATGGATCTTAAATATTCAATCGGCAGTACCAATTATAACATCACACTTAACCCCATTGTAAATATTGATCTGCAGCCCGCCGATCAAACAATTGGCCCTGCTGAACTTGCAGGCTTTTTTACGCCTGAGTTTACGGCGCAGGTGGTGAATTTGTATTTGTTAAAGATCCAGAAGGCAAAACATATCGTTCAAAAAGCTATCCGTAAACTAAATGAGAACCGTAACCTGTGCGAGGATTTTGTAAGCGTTACTACTATTACGGATGAGGAAATTGCTTTTTGCTGTGATATTGAGATCTCGCCGTCGACTGATATGTCGGAAGTGCAGGCCGAAGTATTTTTCACCATTGAGGAATACCTGAACCCGCCGGTAAATTTTTACCTGCTGAGCGAAATGCAGGCTATGGGTTATACTACCGACGAGATCTTCTCCGGCCCGGTATTAAAGCATGGGTTTATCGATACTGTGCAACTGGAGCAAACGCAGTTAAAAACGGAGATCTACGCCTCCGAGATCATCAGCCGGATCATGAATATTGATGGTGTGCTGGCGGTGCGCAGTTTCAGGATGACGAAGTATGGCGTAGATGACCAGCCGGTAAGCGGCGAAACCAATAAGAGTTGGTGCATGCCGATCACCCTGGGATGCAAGCCTGTTTTTTCGGAAACCAAATCAAAAATGGTGTTTTATAAAAACCAGTTCCCGTACCTGCCCAATATGGATGAGGTGAACGATATTTTGCGTTGGCTGCGCGCCACCCGGGCACATAATAAGCTTTCGGGCCATGTGGATGATATTGCCATCCCATCGGGTACTTATTTTCCGCTGGATAGCTACACTTCTATTGAAGAACTTTTCCCGGTAACTTATGGAATCGGCCAAGCTGGGCTGCCACCAACCGTAACTGATATGCAAAGGGGGCAGGCAAAGCAACTGCAGGCGTATCTGTTATTGTATGATCAGTTACTGGCCGATTTTCTGTCGCAATTGGCCAACGCCAAAGAACTGTTCTCTACCGACGCGACAGTGCAAACCTATTACGCTCAGTTTATTGATAGCGTGAAAAATATCATGCTCATTTACAAACAGGATAGCAGCACAAAAACTATTAATGAACTGGTAATGCAAAACCAGGATTCGGCAGCAACTGCGGTTAACGACTGGCAGACATTGTACGAAACTAATGAACTTTTCCTCAACCGCCGCAACAGTTTCCTCGATCACCTCATGAGCCGCTTTTCCGAATCATTTAATCAGTACGTGTTGCTCATGTATAGCCTTGATTATACCACACAGCAGGAAACCGGCATCACGCTCGCCAGTATGATTGAGGATAAGATCGAATTTTTGCAGGATTACCCGGTGATGAGTTATGAACGGGGCCGTGCCTACAACTATTTCCCGCAGAAACATGATTTTACAATTGATACCGCAAAATTATGGAACACCGATAATGTAGCAGGCGTTGAACGAAAGCTGAGTCACCTGGGTGGTTTTAAAAGTAATGTACCGGGTGTTGAAGCATACTTCCGCAGGTTTTTATATTGTATTGGCAATGCCACCATTACATCCAGCGGCACGCCTGCCAAATACAGCTTTGTGTTTACCGAGGGAGCAAATACGATTACATCTGTGGCTACTTACGATAGTAACGGTAAGGCGCAAAAGGCATTGCCTGCCTTTATGGACCTGCTCCTGACAACTGATAACTACGCCATCATCCAAACCGGCATTAACTGGAATGTTTACGTGGTTGACAATAATGGCGTTAACCAGGCCATCAGCAATAATTTTTCATCAGAGGCAGATGCTGAAACGGCTATGGCGCAATTCATCACTACGTTCAGTACCATGTGCGATAGTGAAGGTCTGCACCTGATCGAGCATATTTTATTGCGCCCGCGCGATAATACTTTTGATATGGCACCGGTATGCCTCGATCCCCAGTGCGATTTCTGCGGAGATGAGGATCCGTATTCGTTCCGCATGTCGGTGGTGATGCCTTACTGGCCGGCCCATTTCCGGAGCATGGCTTTTAGGGAATATTTTGAGGATATCGTTCGGCAGGAAGTGCCCGCCCATACCATAGTTAAGGTGTGCTGGATAAATGATGAATCCATGTATGAGTTTGAACGGGAATACAAGGCATGGATAACTGCGCTGGCTAATTACTCATTGGATAAAATAACTAACCTGCACAAATTCGAACTGGCTAATAATAAGTTGCTGAAGCTGCTCTTTAACCTGCATAGCGAATACCCTGTGGCTACTTTGCACGATTGTGAGGATAGCCAGGGCACCAACCCGGTACAATTAGGAAAAACTGTTTTAGGATCTTATAAAACTTGAGATATGATAAATTCAAATGAATACATCTTCTTTGAAGCGGACCAGGTGCTCACCAACGACCACCTGAATGAGTCATTCAATTACCTGGATCACCAGGCCCGCTGGACACGCAACAAGCTGATTGGGATAGGTATTGCTTGTGGCCTGGAGATAGTTATTCACAGCGATGGTATTGAAATAACCAAGGGCTGTGGCGTTACATCTCAGGGTTACCTTATTGTTCAGCATAAAGAAAAATATACGTATTACATCAATTACACGCAGATCCCTATTCCCAAAGATCTGCCATTTAAACATGGCACCGATCTGCCTTTTTTTGAAGGTTACGGCACCAGTGGCAAACAGATCTACCTGTTGCTAACCGACGACCAGCAAAAAGCCCTTGAACCGGCTAAAAAAGCAACCGCCGTAGCCATCAATACAACCAGTACATTTTTGGATGATTATGCTGTGGCCCTGTTCCTGGAGATGAAAGAAACTGACCTCAAAAATTGCGATATGCTGGATTGCAATAACATGGGCGAAAAAATAGTATTTACAGTGAGGCCGCTGCTGGTCCCTATTGCCGATCTGGTAACATTAAGGAACGGCGTGCCCGATAAGATCAAGCTAACTAAAAACGATTACCAGATCAACCTGAAGCGTTATAACGTACCTTACGCGCCATTAAATACAAGCATAGAGGTTTTAGAGGCATTTATAAAAATTGTTGATAATACTGTATTAACCGAACTGAGTGATGCCTTGAACTACCTGTATGAAGAATACGGCGACTTGTTAAAACTCGACATAAATCCGTTCGTGTTTTTGTTATCGGAACTGAAACTGATACGTGAACGCATAATTAAGGAAGCACCGTACTTTATAGAGTATTTCTATGATTTTATTGATGACCTGATAAAGGCTTATTATGAACTTTCGGAAAAGGTTGCGGGATTGTCGGAATGCTGCCCGGATGTACACCTGTTTCCGCTGCACCTCATATTGGGCAATGCTTCACAATCAACCGACGCGTTTTTGAAGGATCCTTACCGCGATTATTTTATCTACTCGGGCCTGTTCTCAAAAATGGAAGGTGATGCTGCCGAAGCAACGCTTTTGTTTAAACGAATAATTGTGATGCTGCGTGAGTTCGCCATCCAAACAGAAAAAACCATCATCATTACACCGAGTCAGTATGAGTGGCCACCACTTTCGGCACGGGCCATACCTTATTACTATTTTAAAAATAGCAAGCGTGTTTTTAAGGGTGTGGATACAGAACGGCTGAATGAGATATTTAAATTAACCGAAACTGGCGGTACAGAATTATACAAGTACTGGAATTACGAGAAAACCCTTAAAAAAGAAGAGAAACTAAACCTGAGTTATCATTCAGATAGCTATACCAGCAAAAAACCTGTAATAGACCCGCTTTTGTATGATATTGAAAAGTATAACTTTTTCAGGATAGAAGGGCATATCGGGCAAAATTACAAGGCCGCCTTAGAGCGGATCATATTGGAGCGGAATAATTATAACCTGCCTTTTGAAGTGGTTGCTGTATCAGCAGATCAACTGCGTTTAAGCGCGCCGCTGCCCGGTTGCAGCATGCAGGACCTGGAAACCGCTTACAAATTGATAATAGGCGATGCCGCCTGTAAAATCCATACCCTGTTTTGCTATATCAGTAATATGTCGTTAAGGTCGTTTTTTGATGAGCGCGGAGGTAATACAGCAACTCCGGTTGTTGAGCATGCTGTGCAAAAAAACGATGCCAGCGGCACGGTAACAGGAACGGGTGTATATGACGATACCAGTTTTTCAAGCTATAAAATCAGGGGTGCGCTTGAATTTGAAACGCCAATAACCATTAGCGCTACCTATAAAAGAGGCGACTTTTTAAGAAAGAACTGCCCGCCGCGTGAAGACACTATCGGGTGGTATTACTTGCGGGCGTTAGACAGTAAGGGAAAATTCAGAAACCCTTTGCAATCCGGTCTTGGTAAAACAGAGGGGAACGGCGTACTTGTTACCGAATATCATTTCTTTCGGTTTATAGAGTTTGTTGAAGACCTGATGTTCATTCTCTACACCCACACCCTTGCCGAAATTAATATTGAACTATTGGTGAGGGCATACTGTGAATACCTTGAACTGGTTATCATAATTATCAGGCTGCTGGTAAATGAGGTTGATGCCGACGCTGATAATAGTACCACTGATCCTGCAGGCAATACAATTGATTATGTTTCATTTGATGAATCGAGCGATCTGATATTGCTAAATGATGAGTTGAGTCTGCTGCTCTCTATGTGTGTTGATGAACGTATAGATGTGTTAAAAAGGGAGTATATGTTGCGTCTGCGCAACTATCAGCAACAGCTAACCTTCTTAAACTATTACAAAAAACACCCGGGCCTGGAGCATAAAGCAGGCGTGCCCAAAGGCGGCACATTTGTGCTGGTTTATGACGGCGAGGAGCGTTTTCTGCGTGAACCCGTTAACGCGATAGGCATTACTGCTGAACGGGGTAGTGTGTTGGATGTGGCAAAAGGAACCAATCCTTATGAACCTGTAGAGGGAACGAAATCGCCATACAATACCGAACTTACTAAAATGATCTTAAAGTTTGTTGAAGATTGTAAGGGTGCGCCAACAACTACAAAAACACCAATTGTTACAGCCCTAAACCCGCCGGTAGTTGGAACCAGGCGAGGATTAACAGAAGGCTCGGTGATTGCTGATTTTTATATCCCATACCTCTGCTGTTCTGATTGCGCCCCGGTAGCCTACATTATGCCGGAACCAAGGCCGGTAAAACCACCTAAACCCGTGCAACAGCCAACCATAAGCCCCGCTGGTCCTTTTTGCAGCAATAATCCCGATACGCAGCAACTTACAGGTACACCAGCCGGCGGTACATTTGGCGATAGTAAGGGCGCAGCTATAACAGGTATAAGTGCCGATGGAGCGCTTGTGCCGACTAATATGCAGCCTGGTTCATATGATGTTTATTACACCTTAAAAAATGGGGAGTCGGCTAATACTACCATTGTAATATTAGATGCGGATAGCGATTTTACTATGGCATCACAAGGGAACGCAGATCAGATATCGGCAAACTTTACAGCAGTAAATACCGATACCAGTGTCACTTACGCATGGCAAATAAGTCCGCAGAATGATTTTTATACCATTATTTCCGCCACTGATACCAACCAGCTCGAAGTCAGGGTTAGAGATTTCAGAGCACCAAATATTCCTTTATTAACAGTTACCCTTACAGTAAGCGGAAAATGTACTGGTACAACCTCAAAAACATATTCGGTTAGTTATAGCGAATCTGGTGGGTCTCAATTGGTACAACAAAGCAGTTAAAATGGTAAGGCACATCATCCACCGGCAACAAATCATTCTCAATCTCTCAAAACGGGAGTATGCGGGTGCTTTGCAGGCAAGCGTAAGCAACCTGATGCAGCACGAACTGGAGGCCGGTATTGATGCCGTATTCAACAATGTATTTCCTGAGGATCAAATTATTCGTATTGATCGGCTGCAGTTAGACCTCGGTACCGTAAATCAGCAAAACTTTGAGAACGAATTTAAGGCACAATTACTAAGTGAATTGACCAAAGGACTGTTGGAACAAAAAGATAATTTAGACTATGCTGATGGTGCCGGGGTACTAAGTAAGGAGCAGTCGTTAATTGGTGCGCTCATCTATTTTTTGGAGAAGGGCTATCTGCCCTGGTACCAGTCGGTCGCCACTATGGATGCCTGGGAAACAGAGATGCTGAGCAGTTTTACTGCCCGGCAGTACCAACAGTTTTTTGAAAAGGTATTGCTGAAACAACCGGTTAATGAGGCGGTAATTGAGCGACTGGTCCAGCAGTTTTCAAATAAGTTTTTAGGCGGATTGTTATCCGGCGGCATGCCTGAATTCAGTGTTTCGTGGGAGTTGATCTATAACGACATGGCGCTGATAATGTATAGCCTTACCGACCAAACAAATACCGTACGTAGCGCCATATGGCGGTATGTTTTTCAGGCTTTGCCCGAAAGAAAAGATAATAAACTTAGTTATCAGGTGCTAGAAAAACTGGCCAGTCACTTTAATATTAAGGCTGATACTATAAGCGCTGAAAAGGAAGAAGAAATATTAGCAAACCTGCAAACTAATATCGTAGAAGCTGATTTCAAAGAGTTGGTAATATGTTTAAAACAATTGTTTGAAACAAAAAAAACTAAAACAACAGATAAAGACGCCGATCCTGGTGCTGTGAATAACACTGTTACTGATCCGGATCAAACCCTGGATAATTATAGGGCAAGAGCGGAAGGACCGGGTGTTGAAAATGATGATCCATCATCAGCTAAAAAAGAGGAAACGAAAACATCGCAACGCAAAAAAGACGCGCAGGTAATTGCTGGCGATGTAATATTTGTTACCAACAGCGGCACGGTAATATTGCATCCGTTTTTAAAGCCATATTTTGAAAGTCTGGAACTTTTGGCAGAGAAGAAATTTGTAAGCGATGAAGCCCGGCAGCGTGCCGTATTGCTGCTCCATTACCTCGCTACCGGCGAAACAAAAGTAGCCGAATTTAACCTCACCTTACAAAAGGTAATGTGCGGGCATCCGCTGGATGATACCCTGCCGGATGAACTGTTGTTAACAGAAAAAGAGATCACTGAATCGGAGAATTTATTGAACTCCGTAACCAATTATTGGGTACCTTTAAATAACACATCTATACAAGGTTTACGCAATTCTTTTTTGCAGCGCGAAGGTAAGCTGGAACTAAAGGAGAACGGCTGGCTGCTCACTATTGAGCAAAAAACATTGGATATATTATTGGGTAAGCTACCCTGGGGAATTTCAACCATCCGCCTGCCATGGATGGAACAATTATTAAACGTGGATTGGTATTAACTTGATGTTTTATGAAGGAAAGTAAGCAATCAGCACAGCCCGAAAGCAGCCCTTTAAAAAGCAATGGTTTGTTTTTTAAAGATCATACCGTACAAGCCAAACTCAGCATAAACCAGCCTAATGATGTGTATGAGCAACAAGCCGACCACATGGCCGACCAGGTAATGCGTATGCCCGATCCATCAACAAAACAACCGCCGTTTTTTAAACCAGCCATTAGTGCCTTACAGCGCAAATGCCACGAGTGCGAAGAGGATGATAAAAAGCTGCACCGTAAAGAAAACTCCACAGGCGAAGTGCATGCCGGTAGTCAGCTAAATAATTATGTAAGTTCATTAGGCTCAACAGGCCGGTCAATGTCATCAACTGAGCGCAGATTTTTTGAGCCGAGGTTCGGTTATAGTTTTTCAAACGTTAAGCTTCATACAGATCAGGTAGCGGCAAAATCGGCACAATCCATCAACGCGCTGGCTTATACCAGTGGCAATAATATAGTTTTTAACAGCGGCCAATATTCGCCCGAAAGCGATAGCGGTAAAAAGCTGATGGCACATGAACTTACCCATGTGGTGCAGCAGGGCTTAACAAATCAAAGTATCCAGCGGCAAATAGATCCGTTAGATGGTGGCTTACCACCCGGAGGATTGCCCCAACCCACAGATGGCGGACAGCAGGGTGCTACACAGGAGGGTTCCTCAAGTTCGAGCGGTTCAAGCGGGGCGGGCGGCGGAGGCGGAGGCCCGGCGCCAACGGGCGAGTGCCGTGTAGATGTAAGAGCCACCAAGATCTCCGGTTTAGGAGGTTTGCCGGTTTATCACCTATTTGTTATACTCCATAACAAAACATCGGGTGCCGAAACCTATTACCGTGGCGGCCCAAGCAGCAGGGGATCTTCTTACGGTAATATTACAACCATGAATGGCAGTTACGTGGCCGGTACCATTGATTGGGAGCCGTCGGCACCATCGGTTACGGTGCAGGACCCTGTTGACTGTGCAACAACCGACGCTTGTTTTGTAAGGGAATTGAGGCGCATTGATGGTACAGCCACACCATATGCACCTACTGGCCCTAACAGCAATACAGTAGCGCGAACAATACTTAATAAATGCAGTATTACTGAAGATAAACCGGTTTGGGTAGCACCCGGCTGGGGCGATCCTGTTTTATAAAAAATGAATATGGAATTTAAAACAAAAGAGCAATTACAAGAATATTTGGTAACACAGTTTCCAATAAATACAACAAAGTATGATACCATAGTCAATTGGCTGTGGGAAAATGGCTTTGAATATTCCGTGCTTACTGATAATGTGGTATACGCGTCAATTATCATAGAGAAGAAGCTTTTAATTACTACCAAATTGCTGGTGCAGTTTGTTTTTTCGCCCGATAAATTATTGAAACAAATAATTGTTGAAGAAGGGATAACAGGATTATAACAGGTACTGTAAATATTGATGTTAACGAATTTAATTGGATATGGGATCAAGAACATGCAAAACCCGGCGCTGTGAATCGGCACGCTCAGGTACCGGCAGGCAGGCATTTTTTCAGGCTAAGCTTAGCATAAACCAGGAAAACGATGTGTATGAACAGGAGGCCGACCATGTAGCCGATAACGTGATGCAAATGGGGGATAATGCTATCAACCAAAAAAGTTTTTTCAAGCCATCGGCCATACAGCGTAAACCTGATACGGAAAGCAACGGAAATGAAACAGGAGGCAATACATTAGATAGCTATGTGAGCACATTAAGTTCATCGGGGCAGCTAATGCCCGAAAGTAGCCGCAAATTTTTCGAACCGCGGTTCGGGCACGATTTTTCCAGTGTCCGCATCCATACCGATTCAGTTGCCGCAAAGTCGGCACAATCCGTTAATGCATTAGCTTATACCAGCGGTAATCATATTGTTTTTAACAGCGGCCAGTATTCGCCCGAAAGTGATAATGGGAAAAAGCTAATGGCGCATGAACTTACCCATGTGGTGCAGCAAAACAGCAGTTCATCAGGTGTGCAGCGGCAAATACAAAGGAAGCTGACCATAAACCCGACCGATGTTGTGCCTATGCCGCCTGGAGTTACAGGAACGGCAACCCCGCTTACAATGAAAGTTCAGGGTTTAATTAATGATTTATGCCCTTCGGGAGGTTTTAATGTTGACACAACAACCGGCATTGTTACAGGCAATGACAGGTTTTGTACCTGGCACCCACCGCTTATTGAAGGGTTGACAGAAGCTGATATATCTGCAACACCAGCCGGGTGCAAATGCTTGTGCGATGTAGTTAACAATGCGCAAACAACTACCGTTGGCTTTTCTCCGGGCGGCCCCGGCACAGGTCCGCGCTCGGAGCCAAATGCTACCGCGCCGGGCCAGGGTGGTACTAAAACAGATTCAACTGTTCATATCGATCCAAATTTTCAGGGGCAATACAGGATAAATGGTAACTGGGTTGATGTACCATTCTATCTCTTGTTCTCGCATGAGTTGTGTGGCCACGCGCTTCCTAAAATGCAGGGTACACATGTAGCAAGGGGGGCAGGGCCACCGGGAGGAACCCCGCCGCAGGAAGTACATGCTGTGGATGTGGAAAGAACTATTGCTGCAGAACATGGCGAGCCAAGGCGGCCGGACGATTATGGAGGCGATGCCCGTCAAAAACCATAACTAAAACCTTATGAAGGAATTTATAGAACATATGGAAGCATTGAGACAGGAGTTGCCGGAACCTTTTTTTATCAGAAAGAAGATAGGGGAGTTTTACAATAGCCTGGTTGCAAGAAAAATGATTGAAGAAGGGCCATCTGCCGTAAATGAAATTTTGGAATATTTAGGAGACAATCCCCGGCCCGGGCTGGTTGCGCCTGCTGTATTGCTGCTTTCATATTTCGATCCGCAGCAGTTTTATAGCAGGCTTTTGGATATACTGAAAGATGCCGGAAGGCCCGTTGTTGAAGCCTTTGAATCCGGATTTTGGTTGATCAGACTGGATGAAGAAAAATTGGCTGCGGACCTGGTAAAACTGGCAAATGAAAATGCGAATGTGCTGCTGCTGTTGCAAAGGCCGGTAGTAAAAAAATTTAAAAAGGAACTGCAAAAATTTATCGAAAGTAAAAAACTGCCGCTATCGTTATTTGCCATGTATTGTTATAAATATACGTTGGATAAAGGTGATGTGTTCTTTCTTGAAAAGATCGCCAGATGGAAAGATTTGCCGGATATTGCTGCTGAGGCTAATATTTGTTTAAAGAGGTTACATACTTCTGCGGATGATGAGTAAAGAATACAGCGGGCCAACCCCGTTTTTAAATAAAAATATATGATGGTTTTATGTTCACATTTTAGTTGAGATAATTGGATCAGGTAAAACAACAAGTGGCAAAACAAAATAACCCGGTGGTATCACCCGGTGCGAAACCGCTATTTTTTCAGCCCAAACTCAGCATCAACCAGCCTAATGATGCCTATGAACAGGAAGCCGATCATATGGCCGATCAGGTTATGCGCATGCCGGATCCTTTAGCAAAACACGACAGCTTTTTTAGGCCCGCCGGTAAAACCATACAGCGTAAATGTGCGCATTGCGAACAGGAAGAAAAAATGCTGCACCGCAAAGAAAGTTCAGCAGGCGAAGTTGAGGGCAGCAGTCAGTTAGCCGGTTATGTAAGTTCATTAAATACAGCAGGGCAATCGCTTTCCGCTGGCAGCCGCAAGTTTTTTGAACCCCGTTTCGGGCACGATTTTTCCAATGTGCGTATTCATACAGATTCGGGTGCAGTGCAATCGGCACAATCAATTAATGCATTAGCTTATACAACCGGTAATAATATTGTATTTAACAGCGGGCAGTATTCGCTCGAAACCGCTACAGGGCAACGCCTGATGGCACATGAGTTAACCCATGTAGTGCAGCAGGGAGGCGGTAAAAGCCAGGTTCAAAAGCAAACTGATGTGGGTGCAGGTACTCCAACACAGGAGCACGGCGATTTGACTATGATACCGGAAAATGTTAAAAAAGACTGTAATATCTCCGAAACATCGCCTGCCGATGAACAGCGGATAAATTATGAAACAAGTTCGTTCAGTTTAAATGATGCCACACGTGCTGTTTTGGATGATTTTGTAAAAAGATGGACTGCAGATGGCACAAATAAACTGGTTAGGATTGACGGCTATGCCAGTACAAGTGGAACAGAAGATCAAAATTGGGGCCTTTCGTGCTCCAGGGCAAAATCAACACTTGATGAATTGATGCACCCCTCAAATGGTATTCCGGGCATCCCCCAAATATATCTTTCGGTATATGCGCATGGTGCTACCAATCGTTTTTCTCAGGCGCAGTTATTGCCCAATCAAACAGCTACGCTTACATCCGAAATAAAAATAGTTCCGCCACCAATCCATGTTGATCCTGTGCCTGATCCGGTACCCGTTGTGCCTAAAGAGCCGGATGCTGATGAAAAAAAATGCGGCCCCGATATAACGGCCTCGATAGGGACATTGCTTAGTAGTGTTAGCGCTTATTTTGCCACTTTAAGCTGGTTTCAAAAACGCAGGAGTTGTATGGCATTGGATGCAGATGCACTGCTTGCCGGTGTTAACCCTATCATGGCCTGGGATACTAATGAACTGTTTTTGCCTAATACAGGCCCGTTAATTGATCACTATTTTTATAGGTTCAAATGTGGGTCGCCAAGAGATAAGGGGTGTGATACCGACTCGACAAGAAACTTATGCGAAAAGGAGGATGGTTGTGGTAATACAGTAGAGGTTGGCGGAAAATGCATGCTGGCCGGAACCGCAAACTATGCCCTGTATGGAAGGATGTTTAAATTATGCAATGATGAATTCTCTCCCGATTTCCCACGATGGGATATGAGAGCCATGATAGGCTTATACAAAACTGTATCCCTGGATGATTCTACGCCGCCAAAGGAAATGGCCACATCTGCATTTGATGGGACATTCCCTGCCGTACCCGCTGCCGTTGAGAACAGGGGCGATTGCAAGGCAAAATGCGGAAAAAGTTATGGCGGGAAGTTTGGATTTGTTTGGGAACCATACCAATCCAGGTGATTTATACATACAATTATAATACAGCCTTAATGAAAAAGATAGTATTAAAAAGAAAACTGATTAATGTTTAGTATTCAGCAAATAACAACTGATAAGCAAAAGGCCAGGCCTGTATATTTTCAGCCAAAACTCAGCACTGACCAGCCTGGGGAAGCTTATGAACAGCAGGCTGATCATAATATGGCAGGAAGGGCAACAAATGATGAAGTTGCAAAACGTACTACTTTTTTTAAGCCGGTTATAAGTTCATTACAGGGTTCTCAAAAAAACGTAATTCAACGGCACAGGGCAATGGATGCCACAGAATCTGTTGATTGTTTACGTAAGGCCGAAGACGTTATTAAAAACCTCGAGCAAAATACAAAAAGCGGCGATTATGGTAATCAGCCCTATATACAGGGCGCTGTTAAGATTTTGCGCGATAAAATGACTGCCGGTAAAATTAAATGTTATGCCTTTGAAGGAATGGTACATGGCGAAGACGATTATTCGGGTGATGAAATACGTTTGGACGGTATAAATCAGAATTGGATCTCTGATGCTGTTTTATTGCATGAGGGTGTACACGCGTTTCAGGCCAGTCAAAACCCGCAAACGGCACAAAAGTATGCATCGGCTTTGCAATCGCAACGTCCTATTAATGGTAAAAACCCGGGCGATTTGAAATTGTTAAAGTGGAAAGCGTGGACGGAGTACTGGGCATACCGGGCAAGACTTGACTACTATAACCCAACAATGAAACAACCCCGCACTGAAGATGACATAGATCAGTTAGTGCGACTTGATTCGGGAGTTTCAGTACCGACAAAGCTGGTACAAACCTTTGATAGTACGTTCGATCCAAGATCATACACCCCTTAATTACTTACCATGCTGCAAGCGATAGAAACATATATTCACCAGTTTTCAGGGTATCTTAAAGCCATTATCCAAAAAGATCATAGTGCTGAGTGGGACCTGACGGCCTTGATAGATGCTATTACCGGAGAGTTTAAAAAGTACAGCATTCAGCTGGCACCGCCTGAAGCACTGATCTTCCTGATGGTGTATATCCCGCATATCTACCCTAATTTTTATGATGAGGTGATGAAGGAGGCCATGCCGCAGGGTGGGGACTTTCCCGAATTTGGCGGCGTTAGGGGAAGCAGTCACCGTGGTTTATTACCTACAGGCGAAACAGCCCAGTTTATATTGGCCGGTGATGATATAGAAAAACGCTTATTTGTGCAGCAGTTACTCACCGTTGGTACACTGGTGCGATACGGGATCCTCTACCTTGAAACCGTAAAAGAGGGTGAACCTATCATGAGCGGGCGAATAATTGCCGAACAGGAGTGGACAAGCCGCCTGGTAATGGGTATTGAGATACCGCCGCGCTTCGGCCCGGAATTTCCTGCCAAGCGGATAAGTACCGAAATGCAATGGGACGACCTGGTGCTTAACCCCTATACCCTGAGCCAGATAAATGATATTAAAACCTGGCTTACTTATAATAGTAAGTTAATGGAGGACGAGGTATTAAAAAGAAAGGTAAAACCCGGCTATAGGGTATTGCTGCATGGCCCTCCCGGCACGGGTAAAACGCTTACGGCCTCATTACTGGGTAAGCAGTTTAATAAGGATGTGTATAGGATAGACCTGTCGCAGATCGTATCTAAATATATAGGCGAAACAGAGAAGAACCTCGAGAAGGTATTCTCAAAAGCGGAAAATAAAGGCTGGATCCTGTTTTTTGATGAGGCGGATGCGTTGTTCGGTAAACGGACGCAAACTCAAAGCTCAAACGACAGATATGCCAACCAGGAAGTTTCGTACCTGTTGCAGCGGATAGAGGATTTTCCCGGCTTGCTGATACTGGCATCAAATTTTAAAAGCAACATGGATGAGGCTTTTTTAAGGAGGTTCCATACCGTAGTGCATTTCCCGGCACCAAACCCGGCGGAGCGTTTACTGCTATGGCAAAAATCGTGGCCCGCTAATTTTAAGATAGATCCTGCCATCAGCCTGAAACTGATAGCTGATAAATATGAATTGAACGGCGCTGCTATTATTAATATTATGCATTACGCCTGCCTTAAAGCAATAGCGCGTGATGATGAATACATCCGCTATGATGATGTTTACGAAGCTATAAAAACCGAATACCGTAAAGAGGAGCGCAGTATGAAATAACTAAAATACCCTTTGTGACAATGCGATTACAGTGTTGCCGCCACTTATACAAAACGTATCATTAATACCCACTTTTGTATAAATCTACCTTGAAAATTGACCATACTTTTGACTCAACAAAAAACATTAAAACAATGGCAAAAACAATTTTTATAACAGGTGCATCCAAAGGTTTTGGAAAGATCTGGGCAGAAGCATTTTTAAAACGTGGTGATAAGGTTATAGCAACAGCAAGAAACCTTGACACACTTAACGACCTGGTAGCCACTTATGGCGATGCTATATTACCTCTAAAACTGGATGTAAATGACAGGGCAGCAGGTTTTGCAGCTGTTAAAGAGGCAAAGGAAAAATTTGGAACTATTGATGTATTGATCAACAATGCGGGTTTCGGTTTATTCGGCGCTATTGAAGAAACTACCGAGCAACAGGCCCGTGAACAAATTGAAACCAACGTATTCGGTTTATTGTGGTTAACACAAGCCGTATTGCCAATTATGCGCGAGCAGGGTCACGGCCATATTATACAGGTATCAAGCGTATTGGGTATAACTACATTGCCAGTTTTGGGCTTATATAATGCCTCAAAATTCGCGGTAGAGGGCTTGAGCGAAACATTGGCTGCTGAAGTAAAAGATTTCGGTATAAAAGTATCACTGATTGAGCCTAATGGTTTCTCAACCGATTGGGCTGGCGCATCAGCATTTAATACTGAACCACTACCGGCTTATGATGGTGTAAGGGCAGCATTCCAGGCAGGGCTTACAGATGATGCTTTTGGCAAACCGGAAGCTACTGTTGACGCGGTTTTAAAACTGGTTGACAGCGAAAACCCTCCGTTAAGGTTGTTCCTGGGTAAGGTTGCATTCCCTTGGGTTAAACAGGTTTATGCAGGCAAACTTGCCGAATGGGAATCATGGGCTGATGTAGCAACAGCTGCGCACGGTCACTAATTTAAATGTTATTTATCTGACAAAATCTGCGCTGAATTAAGCGCGGATTTTGTGTTATTTGTATGATTATGAAGCACTTTAAAAGTCTTGCCGAAATGCACCGCTTTAACGGTTTTCCGGCACCCGAAAATCCTTTGATCAGCTTGTACCATTGCATGAAGGAGGGCGCTTGCTCCCTGGGCGACCGTGAGTTTACCGCCGACTTGTATATGATCGGTTTTAAAAAGATAAAATCGGGAGTGGTAATGTATGGCCGTACCAAATACGACCATGAAAATGGCTCCATGATATTTACTAAACCCCGCCAGATCATCGAGTTTAAAAACCTGGAGTTTGAGGAAGACGGCTTCCTGATCTTTATTCACGAGGATTTTTTGAACGGGCATCCGTTGCATTCCGAGATCCAGAAATATGGTTACTTTGATTACGAAGCCAATGAAGCCCTGCACCTTTCACCACGCGAAGAAGAACTGATTTGGGACCTGTACCATAAAATAGATGCGGAATATAACAATAACCAGGATGAATACAGCCGCGATATTATGCTTACACATATTGATTCGCTGTTAAAATATGCGCAGCGTTTTTATAGACGCCAGTTTATTAACCGTACTGAGTTATCGGGTAAAACTGTTTCAAAATTTAACCATGCGCTGGCTGTTTATTTCGAAACTAATTCAATCGCTAACAAAGGGTTGCCGACTGTAAATTATATTGCCGATCAGCTTAACCTGTCGTCACGTTATTTGAGCGATTTGTTGAAACAGGAAACAGGCAAAACAGCTATGGAACTGATCCATATTTACCTGATGTCGGAAGCTAAGAATCTGCTCAAAACAGCCGATCAGAGCGTGTCAGAAATAGCCTATACTTTAGGTTTTGAGAACCTGCCGTATTTTTCAAGATTGTTTAAAAAGGAAGTGGGGATCAGCCCTAATCAATACAAAAAGCAACTGGTTAACTAATCCTGTTTCGGAAACGCAATAGTGAATGAGTGGTAAGGTGTAACAAACTGGTAATTCAGCGTGCAGCCAAAGTTCTCGCAGATCTGCCTTGATATGGTTAAGCCAAGCCCTGTGCCTTCTGAGCGGGATGATTTGTGAAAACGTTTAAAAATATCATCATTGTTTAGCGCGGTACTTTCGCCCGTGTTGGCTATGGTAAGGCTTTGCTCTGTTAGTTCAATATTTATCTCGCCGCCAATGTGGTTATGCCTTATGGCATTGCTTACCAGGTTGTTCATCAATATATCAACCAGATACCTGCTGGCGTAAATGTTTTTGGGCGCTAATGAGCAATTAAGCTTTAGTTTTTTATCCTGAAAGATCTCATCAAACTGAACAATCATTTCCATAATGAGCGCGTGCAGGTCTATCAGTTCATGGCCATGGTCCAGCTTGTTCTCTATCTTAACCAGTAACAGTAAAGATTGGTTAAGGCGGTTTAAGCGGTTAACCGATGTATAAAGGTCATTCAGTATGGTGCTTTGCCTTTCACTAAAATTATCAGTTTGGATCAGCGTATCCAGTTTTGAGTTGATTACGGCAATGGGCGTAAGCAATTCGTGTGAGGCATTTTCGGTAAAGCTTTTCAGATCTTTATAATCATGTTTTACCCTTGATGCCATGCTGATAACGGCCGTATTCAGTTCCTTAAACTCGTCAATATGGGTATCTACCTTTTGCAGTTCATTGGTATCGGTAACATTAAACATCTTCAGGTCCTTTGTTATGGTGTAGAATGGCTGCCATAAACGGGTTAACAATAAACGATTGATGATCAACAACACTACTAAAAGCAGCAGGATAACCCCTATGGTGATAAAGAAAATGATGCGGATCAGGTCCTCAGTTTCAACTTTCGATTCTACAACCAGTATTTTATAATACTTATCACCAACCATAACCGAACTGATGAGTCCCCGGCCCGATTCATAACCTTTTTCATTAACATTAAAGTATTTTGTATCGATGAATTGGCGGGTTACCGAGTTAACCGGTGCTGGAAAAAAGCTGATCTGCTGATCGTCCGACTTAAAAACCTGGGGCAAATGATGGTTGAGCTTTACATAGTCAAACACCTCATTTTCTTCTACCACCAAATCCTTGTCGATCTGGTTGGTTAAGATCCAGCTAATGGTTTGGTAATAAATAATACCCGTTATCATCATCACAATAATGGTGGTGATGAGCGTAACGCGGTTATACCTGTCTAAAAGCCTCATGATTCTGTAAACTTATAGCCCATGCCATAAGCTGCCTGTATATAATCTCTTGAACCTGCCTCAACCAATTTTTTACGGATGTTTTTTATGTGCGAATAAATAAAATCAAAATTATCGGCCATATCCACGCCATCACCCCACAAATGTTCGGCAATGGCATTTTTTGAAACCACCTTGCCTTTGTTAGCTATAAAATAAAGTAAAAGCGCGTATTCCTTACGGGTAAATTTAATACTTTGTTTGCCAACTTTTACCTCTTTCCCCAACAGATCGATAGTAATTTCATTAAAAGTAAGGATGTTGCTGCCGTTATATGTTTTGCGGCGGATAATGGCGGTTACCCTTGCCTTTAACTCCGACAGGTGGAAAGGTTTTACTAAATAATCATCGGCACCAAGGTCCAAACCTTCCAGACGGTCATCGAGCGAATTTTTAGCGGAGATGATCAGGATGCCATCGCTATAATTATTCTCTTTGATGATCTTGAGCAGGCTGATGCCATTACCGCCGGGCAGGGTTATGTCCAGCAGGATACAATCGTAACGGTACAGGTTTACCTTTGTTAAGGCTGTGGCGTAATCGGCAGCAGTTTCACAAATATTCCCGGCTTCGGTAAAGTATTCTTCAATACTTTCGCGCAGGCCTTGCTCATCTTCAATCACTAAAATCTTCAAAGCAGTTTTTTGGCAAAGTTATTATTCAATATTGTAGATATTCTGGAATAATACCTAAATAATAACATTTAACGCACATTATGTAACATCAATATGTGTAAATGATATTTAATTGTAATTAAGATGTTTCAATTGTGTTACAATCAAAATTTATCCAAAGTTAAACAGCACATTTGCCGCAAAATCGATTTTTCTAAATATTATTAATAATGCGCACTATTGCTCTCTCTTTCCTTTTTCTTGTACTTTCTATAAACGTATGGGCTCAAAATAATACTGCTAAAGGTAAAATAAGCGGTAAAGTTATTGATGCAACCAATAGCACCCCGGTTGATTATGCCACAGTAAGTCTTTTTAAAGACGGCAGCGCAAACCCATTTAACGGTATGAGCACCGACCCAAAAGGAAACTTCAGCTTAAACCACCTTGCCGATGGTACTTATAAATTAACTATTGATTTTATAGGTTACCAAAAAAAGGTTGTAGATAAGATCGTTATCAACGGCTCAAATACCATTGTTTTGGGCGATGTAAAACTGGCCCCGGTGCAAACTCAATTACAGGCAGTAGTTATTACAGCTAAAGCGCCAATAGTTGAGAATAAAATAGATAAGATGGTTTATAATGCTGCCAATGACGTAACCGCGCAGGGCGGCGTAGCGCTGGATGTGCTGAAGAAAGTGCCGCAGGTGAGTGTTGATATTGATGGTAATGTGGAGTTACAGGGTAACTCAAACATCAGGTTTTTAATAAACGGAAAGCCATCAAGTATTTTTGGTGCGAGTTTAGCCGATGCGCTGCAATCAATCCCAGCCAGCCAGATCAAGAGCATTGAGGTAATTACCAGCCCGGGTGCAAAATATGATGCATCGGGAACAGGTGGTATCATTAATATTATTTTAAAGGATAGCAATGTACAGGGCGTGAACGGAAGTGTAAACCTTTCAGCAGGCTCACGTTTAGAGAATGGCTCGTTTAATTTAAATGCCAAAAAGGGTAATTTTGGAGTAAACGCCTATTTCAGCGGCAATGAGCAGCTGACTTCAACCACTAAAACCAGTACTAACCGTACCTCGGTTGATACCAATAAAAATGTAACCCACCTGATACAAAATGGTACGAGTGCGTTTAAAAGGAGTGGTTACCAATCGGGTATCAGCTTCGACTGGAATATCAGCAAAAAAGATGAATTAACAGGTTCATTTGGTTATAACCATTTTGGTAACCATGGCGATGGCCCAACCAGCCAGCTGCAGGAAACTACCGACCCGAACGGAGCAACAACATTATACCTGCCGAGCCTGCGTAATTCAAGCAGCCGTTTCAGCGCTAACTCGTCAGATGTAAGCTTGAGTTATAAAAAGCTGTTTGATAAAAAAGACGAAGAATTGGATGTGTTGGTTACATCGAGTTTCGGAAGTAACAGTAATGATTTTTCGCAGGTGCAAACTTACCAGGCAGGTGGCTACCCGGCATCGGGCCAAACAAGCAGTAACCCAGGTACAGACAGGGAAACCGATATATCGGTAGACTATACAAATCCGTTCAGCAAGAAGTTTACGCTGGAAACAGGTGCAAAAGCCGTGATTGAAAACATCAGTAACAATATTGTAACCGATAGCCTTTTAAACAATGGCAACTATGTAAACGATCCCGATCAAACTTATGGGTTCACTTATCACCGCGATATATTTGCTTATTATTTGTCGGGTACATTCTCACTGTTTAATGATTTTATAAACGGCCATGCTGGTGTGCGATATGAATACACCACCACCTCTGCCGATTTTCCCGGCACCAGCATTCCCGACTATGGTACTTTTGCACCATCATTCACACTGCAGCATAAGCTTAATGAAACCGAATCGATAAAATTCAGCTATAGCTATCGTATCCAACGCCCTGATTACGGCAATCTGAACCCATTCTATAATATCAGCGACCCGCACAACATCAGCACAGGTAACCCTGATCTGAAACCGGAGATAGGCCATAATTTTGAACTGGGGTATAACAAGTCGTTTGATAAGGGGACTAATATTTATGTAGCCGCATTTTACAGGCACAATACCAACGATATTCAATCATTCACTACTTATTATACCACATTGCCTATTAATGGTACTGATTATAGCGATGTTTCACTTACCCAACAGTACAATATCGGTTCCCAAACAAATGAAGGGGTTAACTTATATGTTTCGGTGCCTGTTACGGGCAAATTCAGCCTGCGCTCAAACATGTTTGTGGCCGATAGGATAACAAACAACCCGGGCAATCCGCAGGTAAGTGGTGTTGTTTACAGGGTAAACCTGAATGCATCTTATGATTTCGGTCATAACTTTATTGCCGAAGTATTTGGTAACTATCGTTCATCACAAAGAAATATACAGGGCACCAGCCCCGGCTTCGGATTTTATAACCTGGCAGTACGTAAGCAATTCTTTAATAAAAATGCCAGCATAGGCTTAACCGCAGCCAATCCGTTTAACCACTATGTGAGCCAAACAGCTACTACAACGGGTGCTAACTTTACACAGGTATCAACCCGCGAGATACCGCTGCAATCTTTCGGTATCAGCCTGAATTACAAATTCGGTAAGCTGGAGTTTAAAAAGGATAAAGATAAAGACAACCAAGACGCATCGCCAGAGGCTAATTAACCTTTAGCGATACGGTAGCGCTTTTGCCAAAAACTATTTTCTGTTCCGAGTTTAATGGGTTTGTATTCCATAAACACTCCCTCACGGTCAGGATCTGTTTTTTGGCATTCAGCGATATCAACTGGAACGATTGCAGGGTCTCATTCTTTGCTGAATAAGCGCCCTTCATAGGTGAATCAACCCTGAAGGTATTTAGTTTGATATCCTTATCAGGGCCCTTGTAAACATAAAACTGGTTCCAGTTGCTGTTGCCGTGGAAGTAGGCCTTAATGTTTGGATGTGCTTTCAGGAACTTCACAAAACCACGTTGCTCAATAGCGGTAGCCTCATCATCTTTTGATGCTACATTGCCCTCTTTATAATGTTCTTCAACCAGGTTCTGAAATTTATTTTCAGGGGTCATATTGTAAGGCGGCAGCGGATTGGTAAAGTGTTTTGACTCACAGGTTGGCTGGTCGTGCGTAAAGATAATTACCGGTGTATTAGCTGCAACGGTATCCAGGTCCTTCTGCATCCAGATCCGCTCGGCTGAATCGGCCCATAGGGTTATGAACATAAAATGGATGCCCTTTATATTGCGAGAGTGATTGATCTTATCTTTAGTAAAATCATACGCCTCGTTGGTCATAGGTGTTTTCGGTTTAAGCATCAGGTTATAAATGCCAACCATTGATGTGGGGTCGGTAGCAGGCACCAAAGGTTTGGGAAAACCGATGGCATTTGAGATATCGTGATTCCCCGGTAATATCAGTAATTCTGCCGGTTTACCATCGTGCCCGGTTACTTTCAGGCTGCCCATGTAATCAGTTTTAAACTGCGCCCATGATGCTGCCGCGCTTTGTATTGGCGCTTCCATACGGTTGGCAATGTCGCCGCCTTCAATTACATAATCAATCCCTCCGGTTACCTTTCCGGCGTTAACCCCGCCATCGGCAGGCAAGGTAAGCGATGGCAAAGTGTTCATCTGTTTTACCATAGCAGCATTTACAATATGCCCGCTAACGGCAGTATCGCCCCTGAATTTTGCACGGGTAATACCATAATGCGCGTCAGATGTAAATATCATTTGTACAATTTGTCCCTGTGCGGCTTTGGGGCCTATTAAACAGATTGCCATAAAACCCAGGACTGAGGTTGTTATGCCGTTGAAGTAATTTTTCATATAGGGTATTATTTATAAAGCTAAATAATTGTGTTTAAACAAAGTGTATATATGTTTTGATCAGTTCTTTTCAACCGGATCGGCAATGCTGTAAGCGTTTCTGTTTGCCTTAACCAGTAATTTAATAGTAACGGGATATTTGTTTGAAAATTGAAATAACGCGTTAATAACTGCTGCCGGGGCCGAGGTGTTCACCTGTGGTGTGGCGCTGTTGATATCAACACCAATGCGGTGCCCATCGTTACCAATAGTTTTGTAAGAGTTGGGCACGTAAGTGATGTAATTACTGCCCTTTGCCAGCCAGGGCGAAATAAAAATATGATCGTACCAGGATTTTGCGCCGCCGCTTGTACCGCATGCGTTGGGTACACTTGCCAGCGACCTGGTGCTTGTTGTCAGTTCTGAGGCATAAGCGCTTGCATTATCTTCCCACTCTGCCGGGTATTTAACAGTTTGATCGGGGTAGAAAGGAGGGTCGCTCATGCGTTTTGTGGAATCAGTTGAAGTGATGATGCTCTGATATCCGGCCTCGTAACTATTGGCGGTATTAAAATCGCCCATGTTAATGAGGTTAGGGAAATAGGCAAACTTGGTACGCAGGTCGTTCATGTAGGTAGATACCTGCATATCACGGGTAGTGCTTGGCGTGCCCGATTGGGTATGATTTACCACTACATATAGATAAGTAGTATCGTGCGTAATAGCCAGGTTAGGATCGTTATAGTATAGTTTGTAAAGGTCGAAATCGGTAATGTATGGATACAGATTTTCTGTTTTTACATAAGTTAGTTTTTGTTTATTATAAAACAGGACAGACATGTTACTGCCATCGGCTGTATTGGTGGGTGTTGCATAGGCATAGCGGCCGGGGAACACGGTATTAAGCACACTATCGGTAATATTATCAGCAAGGTTGACTGGTAAACTTGATGAAAGCGCGAAGGCAGTCATCTTTTCGCAACTCATCAGATCAGGGTGGGCATATTGAATAATTGTTCTGAAATAACCGTTCAGCGTGGTTGTGGTACCCTGGCAATCATCGCCATAGCTTAATACATTATAAGCCATTACGTTTAGGGTATCGGTTTTATCAACCGTATTTGCCAGTGGCGGGCCGGGAGTGGTTGTTACCGGCGGAGGGGTTACCTTTGTGGTCGTATCAGTTTTGGTAACCGGCTTAGTTACAGTCGACTTTGAGCAAGCCGCAACCAGGAATATTCCGGCTGTTAAAACGGTTAATAATTTTGCTTTCATACAGTTATTCGGGGTATACGTTAGGGGATTTAATAAATAAGGGCAGTTGCGTAACGCAACTGCCCTTATACTATATTTTAAAATTTTAGTGTTGGTTACCTGTACCATTTAATTGGTAGCAGCCCATATCCTGGCCTGGAGGCGTTATACCGCTTGAGCCAAATGTTGGGTTTATAATGATATTTGCAGTTATAGGTGCAAATGCTGTAGTTGTGCCTTTACCGGCAGCTGGTGAACCGGCTTGCAGGTGGAAGTTGTAGCTATCAACTGAAGCTTGTGTGATCCAGAAGCCAGCAGGTGCAGGCAGCGGGTAGTTAACAAACATAGGGTTGTTTTTGCCTACTAATGAACTGCCGTCATAAACTTCACCAAAAGTATAAGCACCCGGTAAAACACTCTGAAGGAAAGTAACCATGTTTGGTATATCAGTAGCCTCAGGATGTGTAACAACAGGTTGTGCTACGCTTGTAGGTACAAACTGATCGGCCATAGCTGTATTATCAGCATAATGGAAGTTATAACCATAGGCAGTTTTAGGGAACAGTAATGAAGTGCTTGAAGTGGTATCGGCCAAATAAACCTTTGCACCACCCGGGCCACCTGCAATACGTACACCAAAGTTACAATCAACTATAAGGTTATTATAAACCAATGCCCTTGAGTTATTCTCAATTTCAACAGAACCGCTTCTTGCACCATAAACACCAGTGTTTCTGAAACCATCATTTACATAAGTATTATTGTACATAGTAAACTGGCATGGGCCGGCTGTTGTACCATCGCTTGCGGTTTTTGTACCGTTGGTTGCACCACCAATAATTAAGTTGTATGCCATGTTACCAACCGAACTGCCTTTAGCGTTAAAGCCATCACCGCCTGTGTTTCCTGATTTTTCTACAGTGTTTCTCATGATGTTGTAGGTACCGCCATAAAAGCGTGTAATATCATCAGGTGTACCATAGATCCATGAATCTTCAAGGATAAATAAGCCGTTAGGGTTTTCAAAATATAGGATAAACTGGGCACCGGCCTTTAAACCTGCTGTTGTAGGGAAAGGCAGTGTTTTAATGGCAGCGCCACCAAAATCAAGGTGAGTGTATTTAATTACAACCAATTTGGCAGAAGCACTGCTGTAAATGCCACCCCAGCCGCCATTGTAAGCCGAATCCTGGCCTACTGTTGACGCGCCTGTAGTTTTAGTCCTGCGCGGGTCGGTAATTGTTATTGGGGCCGATTTTGAACCTAAGCTGATGAATGTACCGTTATTGATGATGTTTGCGCCATTAGTCATGTTAAGCTTTACACCTTGCTGTATTAAAAGGGTATCACCTGCATTAATGGTAATATCACCACCAATGGTATAAGTCTGGTTAGCCAGCATGGTGCCTTTATAAGTACCTGCAGGCAATGTGCCCGAGTTTGGAATAGCCTTGCCTATTTGAACCAATGGTACGGATACCACTGCCTTATCACTGCTTTTGCTGCATGAAGCAAGCGCAAAAAGCGACAGGCATAAAGAAATTAATTGTAGTTTTTTCATGGGGGTTTAATTTTTAATTATTGATTTTTATTGTTTTTGTATTTATGTACTTGATGATTAAAATTTATACTTAACGCCTAAATTATACCTGGCGTAAAACTGGTCGTATTCAACAGTGGTATAACTAGGGCTTTCCTGATGCTGGTATTTCAGCAATCCGCTATAATCAGCGGTATTATTTTGCTTTAGAAACAACTCGTAAGGCGTGTTTAAAAGGTTATTAGCTTTTACATACACTATAAAGTGCTTGCCAATTTGTTTCTGGGCCGAAAAATCGAGATAGGTGGATGCTTTTTCCCAGGTATCAAGATCATAGTATTCTGATACCGACGAGATTCTTTCACCCGTGTAGGCTAATGACAGCTGGGCATCTATGCCATTCTTTTGATCCTTGTATAATAGGGAGAAGTTACCAATGTTAGCTGCCTGGCCTTGGAGCGGGCGGGTTTGGTCAATATTGGCCAGATCTTGGTTTCCGATCTGTATTTTCTTTAAAGTGGTAATTTGTGAGTTGGTATAGGTATAGTTAACCGATACGCCAACGTTTCCAAAAAACTTTTTGGCAACAAATTCAGCACCGTAGTTATGCGCGTTACCCAAATTCTCAGGGGTGTATCCAAAGCCGTAGTCTGTTTCACCCAATACTCTTTCTATCGGGTTCATCAGGTACTTATAAAATCCTCCCGCCATAAATTCATCAAATACCCCTGGGAAAAACTCATACCTTATATCATAATTATCTATTTTGGTATGTTGTAAATAAGGGTTACCTAATGATAGGTACTCATCATCAATGGTTCCATCGGGATAAGGCACAAAATCATTAAAGGCGGGTCTTAATATCGATTTATAGTAGGATGCCCTTAACGCCTGGTTATCTGTAATTGTATATTTCGCGTTTACGCTGGGCAAATAGTCAACATAGGTAATGGTTGCTGTTTTACCGGGAAATGTAGCAGGCAGATCTGAAAAGTAGTATTCGTAGGTGTGTTCTGCTCTTAACCCAAATACAACGTTCAGTTTATCACTGGCAGCATAATCAAGCATGCCATATCCTGCATATATATTTTCGGTAAATGTGTACACACCCGCATCAGCTTGCGACGAGCCTTCGGCATTTGAAGGATTATTTGCAAAAGTGAAAGTAGCGGCAGGTATTGTGGTATATAATTCCGCATTGTCAGTACCAGGGATATAGGTATTGGGCAGGCTATAGCTATCATTAAAGTTATCCCTTGTTTTATGCCTGTACATACCGCCTGCCGAGAATAAAGCCTTACGACCGAAAATAGTGGTGCTGTAGTGCAGGTTTAAATAAGGCGAAAGGTCCTTATCCGTATTATGGGTCCACTGTCTTGATTCATTACCCACTACTACCGGGCCTTTAATTATATCGGGTGTTATATAAACGGAATTATTGGGGTTGTTAGGATCTGTAACATTATGACCACCGTGTGCTTTAACTGTATCCGGGCTCGTTTGGTAAGATGTTTTAAACTCAGCTATATCAGGCAGGTTATGCTTGGCCTGGGAATTAGCTATTGTCCAGTCCAATGAAAAGTTTTTGGTTATTTTATGTTTTCCTTTTAGCGTTATGTTGTAAATGTTTTGCAGGTCGCTGCGGGTTTCTGTTAAATTGTCAACGCCATTGGTGGCGTTGTAGCCCTGGTATGAATAGCCACCATAGGTAGAGGTTTCGGTTTGGCGAACCCGGTATTGATCTAATTGCAGATAGGTTGCAAATAAGTTTATAGAGTTATTGTCATCAAACTTATAATCGATTGATGCGATAGTACCTAAGCGCTTTAGCTGTGATGAGTACTGGCGATTGTTTGAACTTTGAAAAGCAGTTTCCTGGTTGGGGGTTTGGTCATTTGGAGATGTGCCAACAGTGTTAGATTGTACAGCAACAAAGCTGTTCTCGCCCTGGTAAGAATTTTGATAGCTTCCTGAAAAGAGTACGCCAAGCTTTCCATCCAAATACCTGTTACCAATGGTTAAACTTGCATTGCTGCTAAGCGGTGCATTAGCCTGCTTGGTTACTAAATTTTGATAAGGGAAGGCGCTTATAGGTGCATTAGCGAATGGCGGTAATGTTTCGCCCGGAGCCTTACTATTTACGGTGCTTCTGTCAAAACTAGCGAATGGCCTGTCGAAGAATATCTGGCTGTAACCGGTACCAAAATCACCCTCAATTTTAAGCCTGTCTGGCGCGGTTTTCATTACCAGGTTAACCACACCGCCCGAGGCATCGCCTTCCATATCGGGGGTAAGTGTTTTGTACACCTCAATAGATTGTACAAGGCTTGCCGGGAAAATATCCAATGGCACATACCTGTTTTTGTTATCGGGGCTGGGGATCTTAATGCCGTTAATTAAAACGGTATTATATTGCTTATCCATACCACGGATGATCACGTGCTGAGCATCGCCGGTATTGCTCCTGTCGATTGATATGCCCGATACCCGGCTAAGCGCGTTGGATACCAATACATCGGGTGATATGGCTATGGTATTTGCTGAAACAACGTTAATAGTGTTCCGCGAATTTTTTTCATCGCTTCTTGCAGAGTGGTCGCTTTCCTTACTTGTATGTTCGCTAATGGTTACCTCGTTTAGTGAGGTTGAATTGTCAACCATCGCTATATTTAGTACAGCTGTTTTTTCGTTGGTTACCTCAACCGTATAAACTTTAGTTGTTTTGTAGCCTACAAAGCTTGCATGCAGCTTGTAAACGCCAGCTGGTACATTTTTAAAGGTATAAACCCCATCCAGTTTAACCGTAGTGTTTGCCTTAAAGGTTTCATTCTCGATGTGAACAGTGGCACCAACAAGGGTTTCGCTATTTTTAGCGTCGGAAATGTTTCCCTTAATGATTTGAGCGGATGCCGAAAAATAAAAGCAGGTGAGTAAAAAGAGTAATATTAAGCAGCGTTTAGTTTGTAGAAATATTTTCATGAACCAGGGGATTTTTAATGCAGATGATCGCCATCTTTTTGTTGATTTATCCGCAAAATCACCCTTTAATTCTGTGTGAATTCTGAATTTTACCCCAGTTTTGGTTTTGTTAACACAATGATTTCTTTATGTTAACAATGACAAAGAAATCCAATAAAAAACAGCGTTTATATTTACAATTACTTAACGTTAATTTTCCATTTCATAATGAAGCAGATTAATAGGGAGAGATTTTTTATTATTCGGGTTGAAATCTCAAAATCCTGGATATCAGTATAAAATAAAAAGGCCATTCCTGGTGGAATGGCCTTTTACATCGAACCTAAATAAAATTCTAATATTTTTTACTGCCCGATCTTAATATCAACGGCTGATTTTGGTTTGATCAAATTAAAATCAAGCACAACGCCGTTTTCATTTACCCAGGTAAGGTATTCAAGCGAGAGTTTTTTAACCACATCAGGATATTTGGCGGCAAGGTTTGTGGTTTCACCACGATCTGCATCCAAATCATATAATTCCCATTGATTGGTTGGGAATGCTGATACCAGTTTCCATTTGCCATCGCGCATGGCCCTGTTGCCCCAAAGTTCCCAGAATAATGGTTTTTCGCGAACAAGAGGTTCGCCTTTAAAGAACAAGCCGGTTAAGCTTTTACCAATAAGCGGGTTAATTTTGTGGCCGTTATAAACTGCCGGGTATTTAGCCCCGGCCACATCATAAAAGGTAGGCGCAAGGTCAACCAAATGTGCAGTGCCAGTGGCAATGGTATTCGGTTTTATCTTACCCGGGAACCATGCGATCAATGGTGAACTCATACCACCCTCATACAACGCGCCTTTAAATGAGCGCAACGGTGAATTGGAAACAAACGACCAGTTTTTACCCTGCGACTCGAATGAACCCGAAGTACCAACCGGCCCTAAGTTACGGGCAGCATGTACCCTGCCGTGTGCCACATCCTCGGCAGGTGCGCCGTTGTCTGATATAAATACGATGAGCGTGTTATCGTCCTTCTTTATTTTTTTCAGTTCGTCCAACACCTTACCAACGTTCTGGTCCATGCGGTCAACCATGGCAGCATATACTTCCATTTTCGATTTCCAGAGTTGCTGCTCGTCGTAAGTTAAGTTATCCCAGTTTGGAACTTCCGCATCACGCAATGCAATGGTTTGTGACGGGTCGCGGATGCCCAATTCCACCTGCTTTTTGATGCGCTCTTTACGCAACGAATCCCAGCCGATGTTATACCTGCCTTTGTATTTGGCAATGTCCTCGGGTAAAGCCTGTAACGGCCAGTGCGGCGCGTTAAATGTTAAATACAGGAAGAAAGGTTTGTCGCTTTTAGTTTGCTCATCCAGGTATTTAACAGCATGGTCGCCTATTTCATCGGTCATGTAATAACTGTCGTCGGGCTTGTGCCAGCGTTTGTTATTTTCCTCAATTATTACCGGGTATTTACCACCGCCCAAAGGCATGTAGTTGGTGTTGAAATAGTTTGCAGCACCGCCGATGATCCCAAAGAATTTATCAAACCCACGTTGGTTTGGCCAGCCCAGGCTATCATTACCCACATGCCATTTCCCCGACATAAGCGTGCTGTAACCATCTTGTTTCAACACCTCGGCTAATGTTACTGATTCCCGGTTAAGGTAGCCCTGGTAAGCCGGTAAACCTAAATCAACATCAAAATAACCGATGCCCGCTTTATGCTGGTCCTGCCCGGTTAAAATGGATGAACGTGTTGGCGCGCAAATGGCGTTGTTGTAAAATTCCTTTAAACGTAAACCCTGCGCCGCCAGCTTATCGAGGTTGGGCGTATGGATCTCTGAGCCATAAGAGCCCAGATCGGAATAACCCATATCATCAACCACAATAAGGATGATGTTAGGTTTTTTTTGGGCATATAACTGCTGCTGTACCATTACGGACAGCAGCAGTATAAGTGCGATTTTAAATTTCCTCATTATCTATTGATTACCTTGAGCGGCTTTTTTTATGCCATCAGTTAATGATTTCGGAGCATCTGCTGTTCTGTGGATCCTGCGTTTGATCACATCATCCCAATCGATCAGCGGGTACAGGTTGTTTTCTTTAGCCTGGGCATCAAACAAGGCCTGTAATTCTTTTAATTTTTCAGGATATTTTTTAGCCAGGTCGATACGCTCGTTCAAGTCTGAGTTCAGGTCATACAGTTCCCAGGTATCAGTACTGAAACCGCTTGATGGGGCTGGCTGATTTGCGCCTGCTTTACCCAGATCAGTAAAATCAGGGTGATGATAAACTTCAGCTTTCCATCCATCTTTATAAATAGACCTTGAACCGAAAATATAATAGTACTGTATATGGTGTTGTGATGGTGCATCAGGATGATCGAAAGAATAAACCAGCGATGTACCTTGTATAGTATCCTGTTTAATTCCCCTGATGTATTCCGGAGCTTTAATGCCTAAAAACTCTAAGGTTGTTGGCAACAAGTCGATAACATGCCCGTATTGGGTACGGATAGTACCTTTATCTTTTATCCCTTTTGGATAGAAAACGATCAGTGGGTTACGTGTACCACCTTCGGAGTTGGCATCCTGTTTCCAGTATTTAAACGGTGTGTTTGCAGCTTGTGCCCATCCCAGCGGATAGTTACCTTCTACTGCTTCAGGAGTACCTATTTCACCAATTTTGGCCAGGTTGTATTTTATATTTTCTTCTTCAGAAAGTGGTTTGCTGAACAATTGTTGATCAATATCGCCGTTAGCGGTTCCTTCTTTACTTGCGCCGTTATCGCCAATAACCACATAAATTACGGTGTTATCCAATTGGTCGCTTTCTTTCAGGTAGTTGATCAAACGTCCAACTTCATGATCGGTATAGGTTAAATAACCGGCATAAACCTCCATAAAACGGGCGTACAATTTTTTCTCATCTGCCGATAGGCTGTTCCATGCTTTTATGCTTGGGTTACGGGCCGGTAATACGGCGTTAGCAGGTATAATGCCCAGCTTTTTCTGCCTTGCAAAAACTTCTTCTCTAAATGCATCCCAACCGGCATCAAACTTGCCTACATATTGGTCGCTCCACTCTTTTGATACCTGGTGCGGCGCATGTGTAGCTCCCGGTGCATAGTACAGGAAGAATGGTTTATCAGGTGCTACTTTATGCTGACGGGTAAGGTAAGAGATCGCTTTATCAGTGATCTGCTCATTTAAGTGGCGACCGTCAGGGGTTACGTGGGCATTGTCTTCAACCAGATCTGGTTTGTACTGGTCTGTTTGTGAACCCAGGAAACCGAAGTTATGGTCGAAGCCTTTTCCGCTCGGCCAACGGTCGAATGGGCCTGCATCGGTAGCATCTTCATCAGGCGTTAATCCATATTTACCTACCTGGAAGGTGTTGTAGCCGTTCTCACGCAGGATCTCAGCAATGGTACCTTTATCCGATGGAATGCGACCATCCCAGCCAGGGAAACCAGCCGAAAGCACTGTATGTGCGAAGCCAGCCATGTGTACACGTGACGAGTTACGCCCGGTTAATAAAGCCGCGCGGGTAGGGGCGCAAATTGCAGTGGTATGGAAGTTGGTATAACGCAGACCGTTATTAGCCAAACTATCAAACGTAGGCGTGCGGATCACACCGCCAAAGGTGCTTGATGCGCCGAAGCCTACATCATCCAGCAGGATCCAGATAACGTTTGGTGCGCCTTTGGGCGCTTTAATGGGTGGGGTCCATGATTCCTTTGATTCGGCCAGCGTTTTGCCGATCACACCCTGAAAGGGTTGCTGCTGCTGGGTTATGTTTTGTGCCTGTGCCTGCTGCAGCGCGGCCCCTGCCAAGAGCAGGGAGGCAATAATTGTTTTTTTCATTTTTGTGTGTGAGTGGTTTTATATTTGATTTGTTTATTTAGTAGTTTCAAGTGTTATGCTTCTTAAATCGCCGGTGAACTTAAATGGTACTTTATAGGTCGGGCTAACTTCTGTGTTCGAATCCTTGCCCACATCAAAGCCATCATTCAGGTTGAAATACAGCAACGACCTCTTTATTTTAAGCTGACCGGATCCCACCTTTTCATCATTGATGTATAAATTAAGTGTACCTGTTTGAGCAAAGAAGCTTGTGCGTATAAACTCTGCTTTTAATGAGGCTTTGCCTGTTGGGAGGGTTTTATCACTTACAATATCTATCGGGGTTGAAACACCATCGTTTTGTACAAAGTGGAGTTTGTTATCCTGCACAAAAAAGCTTACACCGCCAAACCTGCCGCCGCCTGCAAACAACACGCCCTGCGCGCCATTTTGAGGAATGGTAACATCGGCCGTAGCGGTAAATGCCTGCATGGCAATATTAACCGGGGCAGTAACCAATTGCGACAGGCCATTGTACAGAACTACCTTTTTGTGCACTACCGGAGGTATAAGGCTATTGGATTTGCCCATCAACTCCTTTAAAGGATATATGTTGTAGATAACTGCCAGTGAATCAAATTCGCCTCTTAATTGGGTAAGCTTGGCCGGGTTTTGAACTGCCAGGTTTTTAGATTCGGTCCAGTCTTTATCTAAATGATAAAGTTCCCATACATCGGCATCAAAATCACCGCCTATATTGTGATAAGCGGCTGCTTTCCATCCATCTTTATAAATGGAGCGGCTGCCCGCAATCTCGTAATACTGAATAGTGTGCTTCGAAGGTGCTTTGGCATCATCAATAGTATAGGCGAAACTGGTACCCTGCAGTGGTTTTTGCTTATACCCGTTGATGGTGTCCGGAAGTTTGGCCCCGGTCAAATCGATTGTGGTTGGCAAAAGGTCTATCAGGTGCGTGTATTGAAAACGGATACCGCCTTTATCTTTTATGCCATTTGGATAGAAAAAGATAAGCGGATTATGCGTCCCGCCTTCGGAGTTTGCATCCTGTTTCCATTCCCTGAAGGGGGTATTGGCGGCTTGTGCCCAACCTAATGGATAATTGGATGCGGCGTATTCCGATCCTAACTTATCATATTGGGTTAACAGGTAAGAGATATCCTGTTTGCCATCAATAATAACCTTATCACCAATGCTCGATCCCCTGTCCGATCCTTCCTTGCTGGCACCATTGTCGCCTACCATTACATAGATCACCGTATTATCCAGCTGACCAATATCTTTCAGGTAGTGGATGAGGTGTGATATCTGGTCATCGGTATAACTCAAGTAGCCTGCATACACTTCCATAAAGCGGGAGAAGATCCTTTTTTCATCAACAGAAAGGGAATCCCATGCCTTAACCCGCGGGTCGCGCGGAGGTAATACCGTTCCTTTAGGTATCAGCCCTAATTTTTGCTGGTTAGCGAATACAGCTGCACGGTATTTATCCCAGCCTCCATCAAATTTGCCTTTGTATTTATCTATCCATTCTTTAGGTGCCTGGTGCGGGTCATGCGTTGCGCCCGGTGCCAGGTAAATGAAGAACGGCTTATCAGGCGCGCTTGATTTTTGGTTGGCGATGTAATTGATAGTTCTTTCAATCAATAACTCGTTCAGATGTTTGGGGTTGGTGTCGCGTTCAATTTTTTGGTTATCTTCCCATAATTGCGGGTGCCATTCATCAGTCTCAGCCTCTAAAAAACCATAGAAATGCTCAAACCCGCGCCCGGTAGGCCAGCGGTTAAACGGCCCGGCCTGGGTTTCTTCGGCAGTAGGGGTTAAGTTCCATTTACCAATGGAGAAGGTATTGTAGCCGTTTTCTTTCAGGATCTCAGCAACTGTGCCCGTTTCAAAAGGGATGCGGCCGTCATAACCGGGTGTACCTGCCGGGGTAAAGGTGAATGAGCCCATATGCACCGAGTGGTGGTTACGCCCGGTAAGCAATGCCGCGCGTGATGGCGCGCAAATGCCCGTGGTGTGAAAGTTGGTATAACGCAGGCCTGCATTTGCCAAACCATCAAAAGTAGGCGTGCTGATGAGGCCGCCAAATGTGCTGCTTGCACCAAAGCCTACATCATCAAGCAAAAGCCAGATAACATTGGGCGCACCTTTAGGTGCCTGCTTTTTTTCGGGATACCATTCGGTGGTTTGGTCAAGCGTTTTGCCGATCTTGCCTTTATACACAGGCTCGGGATCGTGCTGGGCAAACACAGTATAACCAGAGAGCAGCAAGACCCCGGTTAATACCATGCTGCGTAATTTAAAGCTTACTTTATAAAATTCTTTTTTCATGTGGTGCTTTTAAGTTGTGATATTTCCTTATCCCTGCTTTTTTATAGGCGGGTTTACCCATGTGTTTTTATCATGCAGGTACTCATCCGTTGGTACATAAATGCGCAGGATAACATTGAAGCTATCGGCAGGGGCGGGCAGCCAGTTGCTTTGCTTATCTGCCCCGGGATCAGCGTGCTGCAGATAGATATCCAGCGAGCCATCTGCATTAAATTTTAATTTATTGCGATCGCCAATGGCATACCTGCGGATGGGGTTATCAGACAAATACCTGTCCTTATCATACATGGTAAGCGACCAGAAAGCTTTTGCAGGTGGCAGTTTACCAGCCTCAAAGTGGATCACATAGTTGTTGCTGCCATTTAACGGGGCTTTATCTGCATCGGCATTATAACCGATATAGGTAGCTTCTTCGGGCGGCAATGCGCCCAGTCCTTTATAAGCTACTGCTGCACGGGTAAGGTAATCGGCTCCGTAATGACCTATTTGTGTGCCATTTTGTGGTTTAAAATCAGCCGAGGCTTTTGGATTATCGAGCGCAGCATAGATCTCATTAGGTACATTTTTTAATGCTTCCTGTGTATCCTTGTCAAAATTATTCAGATCGAATTTACCGCCGGGTTTAACACCAATTTTTGCCAGTTTTTGTAAAATCCCTGAATCTGCTGCCAGGCCTGGATTTTTTACCAGCAAAGCATTCAGGTAGTTAAAATAACAGTCGACAGGTAATTGTTTTACCGCCTGTACCACGGTTAGCTGATGGGCCTGCACCGCTTTAATTTCGGGTGCTACCTCATCATAATGGGTTGTTTTTTTATCACTTGCAGCACCGGTTTTACCCCAGTCACTTAATAAGGTAAGTTTAAACTGGTCCTGAATCGGGCTTACAAAATTAGTTTGATCTTCGGGGCTGTTTACCTGTATACGTCCAATTATCCAAACCAGGTCGGTAGGAGATTTTACTTGCTGCAAACCACTGGGGATAGTGCCATGCCAGTGCGGGCCGGTAATTACATAGGTTTGCGCATGTGTGCCCGTAGTTCTTTTACCAAAGGATGCGAAAACATTGGTCCAGGCATCCATCAACGGCACTACAAAATAGCGGTCCTTGGTATCGGGGATGGTAAGCACAACTGCATCATCGCCCAGGTCTAAGAAAGCTGAGGAGTAATTGGTATCATTATTTGGTGCAACTACCAGTCGCGAGGTGTGATCAGGAAATTTGTGCCCGTGTATAAATACATTGTTAGGTACGCTGCTTACCTGCCGGGTAAGATCAGTTAATACTACAGGCAAGCCATATACATAGGCGGCTTTAGCCAGCCTGATGATCTCCTCATTCTCGGCCCGGGTATACTTGTGTAAAGGGTTTGCGGGTGTTGTAAATTGTGTAGGGTGATAAGTTTTAGCATGGCTGCTTACTGCAGGTATCGAACTCAGCAATAACAATGGACTTATCTTGAGTAAATTTTTCATTTGGTTGTAATTGAATCACTGGTTTTTTTATATGAAAACATCACCACCCTTTTTATGGGGTGATGATGTATCGCGTAGCTATAGGAGTTTTATAGTGTTCATGGTTTTAAATGAGAACCATTAATTGGTATAGCCGGGGTTTTGTGTTAAGCCGGGGTTTAAACTGATCTCGCTTTGCGGTATAGCGAACAAGTAGTTTTTAGTGCTAACGTTAGTTTTTGAGGCTACCTTTGATACTGCTTGTACCAACTGGCCAGTCCGCACCAAATCAAACCAGCGCTGGGCTTCCTGTACAAATTCGCGCCTTCTTTCAGAATAAAGTGAATCACGGAAATCGTTTTGTGAAAGGCCTGTTGTTAATGTGCCGGTATTTGCACGTACCCTAACCTGGTTAAGAGCAGCGTAAGCGTCGGCAGTTGGCCCGTTAACTTCGTTCAGTGCTTCGGCATACATCAGCAGCACATCAGCATAACGCAATACCGGGAAGTTGATATTGCTTTGACCCGGGGTTGATAATTCGCTCCTATCAACATACTTGCCTAAATAGAAGGTAGGGAAATTGTAAACTAAGCCGGTAGCAGGATTGGTTAATGAGGTGTAAAACGTAACTGCCTTACGGGTATCTGTATTACTGAATTGTTTGTATACCGAACTATCAGCCGGGATATCAGCCGGAACGTTACCTACAAAACCTGCAAAGTTGGCACCCATTAAGGTACTGCTGTTACCTAAGCCGCCGTTTGATGAGATCTGCGCCGAGAAAATATGTTCTACACCGTTTTTAGTTGCCGGGTTAAACACATCAGCATAATTAGGGAACAGTGCGTAACCGTAGTTGCCGTTAATTACCTCTTTCGCCTTGCTGATGGCATCGGTCCAATCTTTTTGGGTAAGATATACCTTTACCAAAAGTGATTTTGCAGCACCACCTGTTGCACGGCCAATGTCTGAACCGGTATAGCTTACAGGCAGGTTTTGCGCATCGGTAAGGTCGGCAATTATTTGCGCGTAAACAGTTGCGGAAGCTGTTCTGTTAACTTTTAAACTGTTCAAGTTTGATGCATCAGCCGGGTTGTGCAAAACCAATGGCACATCGCCATAAAACCGCACAAGGTTAAAATAGAACAAACCCCTTAGAAATTTTGCTTCGCGAACGTAACGGCTCCTTAATGTGGTATCAAACTGGATGGTTGGTATAGCATCAATGGCTGCATTGGCACGACTGATACCAGTGTACAATTGCCTCCAGATTACCTGTAGCCTGTCGTCAGTCGGGGTGTAAGTGATGGAACTTAGCGCCCTAACGTTAGGGTTAATAGCTGATGGGCCCGCAGCCAGATCATCAGTGGTCATATCAGCCAGGAAGTTGATCTCTCTGCCATACAGCGGCTGCTCACTACCATCGCTGGTTAGTTCGCTATATATACCGGTTATACCGGCCGCGGCATCCGACTGTGTTTTGTAAAACTGACTTGCGGTTATATATGATGTTGGAGATTCATCCAGCTTTTTGCAGGCGGCTAAACTACCTACTGCAATTAGTATTAAGAATATCTTTTTCATTGTTGTAATAGATAAAAAATTAGAAGGTTACGCTTAAGCCAAGCAAATACGTTTTGTAATTAGGGTAAGCACCATAGTCAATACCTTGCGCAGTGTTGTTTTGCTCAAAGCTGTTCACTTCCGGGTCGTAACCGGTGTATTTGGTCCATGTTACCAGGTTTTGTGCCGATACATATAGCCTTAACTGTTTAGCATGAATTTTTGAAGCCAATGAGTTTTTTAAGGTGTAACCCAATACCAGGTTTTTCAAACGCAGGTACGAGTCGTTCTCAATAAACTGGCTCGACATTTGGGCAACCGGGTTGTTTGATGCGCGTGGAATGGTATTGCTTGGGTTAGTTGGCGTCCATCTGTCGGCAACCGCAGCCCATGCGTTTTGCGATAGGTTGGTGATTTCTAACTGCTGGCGAAGAGCATTGTAAATTTTGCCCCCATATGAACCTTGTAAGAATACAACCAGATCGAAGTTTTTGTAGGTAAATGTGTTGGTTAAGCTACCTGTAAATTTAGGTTGAACGCTGCCTAAGTTTGTTTTATCGGCAGTAGTAATAACACCATCATTATTCAAATCCTGATACCTAACATCACCTGGTTTAGTATTAGCCTTGGTGTTTAAGGTTGGATATTGCGCTATCTCAGCAGCGTTTTGGAATATACCAGCTTGTTTGTAACCCCAGAAAGTGCCCAGCGGTAAACCAACTTTTATGATCTCAGGCTGTAAAACACCCAATGTAGTACCCGGGATGGTAGGGAAGAAAGAAGTTTCGCTATTACCCAGGCTTAACACTTTGTTGCGGTTAACCGAGTACGTGAGTGTTGTTTTCCATATAAATCCACCGCTGTTGATATTCTCGGTATTGATACCCAGTTCGATGCCTTTGTTTGATACCGCGCCAATGTTTTGTAATGATTGTGAATAACCTGATGACAATGGTACAGGAACATCCAACAACAGGTTAGTGGTTTTCTTGTAATAAGCATCAAACGTAAGGTTAATGCGGTTATCCAATAAGCCAAGGTCGATACCACCATCGTATTGGGCTGTTTTTTCCCATTTAAGGTTTGAGTTAGCCAGCTGCGTTTGTGCAAGGCCAACTGCTTGTGTACTGCCAAATGTGTAGTTGAAAGGACTGTACAAGGCTAAAGACTGGTATTCGCCGATTTGGGTGTTGCCGGTTTCACCAGCGCTTAATCTTAATTTTAAATTGCTGATGGTAGGCACACTTTTAATGAAATTCTCTTCACCCGCGTTCCATGAGAAACCTGCTGATGGGAAATACCCCCATTTATTGCCTGAACCAAAGCGTGATGAACCATCGGCACGGGCTGAAACAGTAAGGTTATATTTATGCTCGTATGAGTAGTTGATCCTGGCCAGGTAAGAATTTAATGTCCAGTCGTAAGCGTTTGATGTTGGGGTTAAGATCTGCGCGCCGCTTTGTAAGCTGTTGTAAGTAGTTATGTTGCTTACAAAGTCTTTAGAACCCGCGGTTACCGATTCATTTTCGAAATACTGGGTAGTGTAACCTACCAAAACATTCAGTTCATGATCGTTATGGATGTTTTTGGTATAAGTGATGGTATTTTCATCAAGCCAGCTGTTTGATGTGGCTGACCCTACAGTTGCATAACCTAAAGTTGAGTAACCATCGCCGGTGTATGATGGCGCGTAGAAGTTTGATTTTGAATTGAGGAGGTCGGCACCTAAACTTACCTTAGCTTTTAAGCCGGGAGCAAGCGTGTATTCGCCAAACAGGTTGCCTAATGAGCGTGTAACTTTAGTTTGGTTAATTATTGAAAGCAGATCCTGTATAGGGTTTGACGGTGTAGTTGAATAGGAGTTAAGCACATAATTGCCGTTAGCATCCTTAACAGGCAATACCGGTGGCGTAGTTAATATATTGGTAATAACGTTAGGGCTGTTAAGCGCGTTAGAGGCTATGTTAGCAGCCGCGCCATTTGTAATGGAGTAGCTGGTAGTAGCGTTGATACCCACATGGAATTTGGTAGAGATATCCCTGTCATAATTATACCTTAATGAGTAACGTTTAAAATCAGAATTCAGTAAAATACCCTGCTGGTCGAAGTAATTTCCGGAGATATTATATCTTGACTTTTCATCACCACCAGATAAAGTCAACTCGTGGCTTTGTACCGGAGCATTTCTGAAAGCGGCTTCCTGCCAGTTGGTACCTTGACCGAAAGCAGCAATTTGTGCGCTGGTAAATGTTGGTGTTTGGCCTGAACTGGTCTGTATATCATTCCTTAATTGCGCCCATTGTGAGCCATCCAAAAGCGGAATTTCTTTACTTAATTTTTGTGTGCCGTAATAGCCATCGTAAGTAACATCATTTGTGCCTCTTTTGCCTTTTTTGGTGGTTACTATAATAACACCGTTTGCACCTCTCGAACCATATATCGCGGTAGCAGAAGCATCTTTTAGTACTTCGATCGATTCAATATCAGCAGGGTTTATAGTTGATAAGGCGTTTACCGAAGCTGACGAACCTGAACTTGAACTGATGGTGGAGTTATCATTATAAACCGGGAAACCATCAATTACATATAAAGGCTCGTTACCACCGGTGATAGAGTTACCACCGCGAATACGCACACTGGCCGAAGCACCCGGTGCGCCCGAACTTTGGGTTACCTGTACACCCGGCGCAGCACCACGCAGCAGGTTATCAACTGATGATGATACCTGTTTAAGGTTGTCTTTAGGTATGATTGATATAGAGCCTGTTATGTCGCTCTTTTTCTGCGTGCCGTAGCCCACAATAACCACATCATTTAATTGTGACACCTTATCAGACAGCAGGATATTAACCGGGCTGCCCGTAGCGTAAACCTCCTTGGTTCGGTAACCGATGAAGCTTACTACTAGTGTATAAGGTAATTTTTGACCGGTAACAAATACAAAACGACCATCGGGGCCGGTTGCAACCGAGTGAGTTACTCCCTTAATGCGGAGCACTACACCTGTAATTGGCTGATGAGTAGCACTATCGATAACTATACCTTCAAGGCGGGAGTTGATGAGTGGGGTTTCTACTTGTGCAAAAACCGCGTAGGGTGCCACTAAAAATATAAGGAGGCTGAAAACCTTAGTAAGCACGTGTTTGGCATGGATATATATTTCCATATATTTAAATGTTTTATGTTAATGATTTAGTTCGTTAGTAAAGCTTTGATGATCAGTATGTGATTCGCAGTCAGGGCTGATCCATCATGTAATTACCGGCAAGGCTTCCTTGCCGGTTTTGTATTTTATGGGGGAGTAATTATTTTATCATGCTGAATTAAATTAAGTAGGGGTTGAAAAAAGTATGGTCAATTGCGCACGGCATTCCTGTTCGCCAAATGCGGTCAACGTATTAATCGGTAAAAAGATTAGTGACGATTTGTTGTTATGCTCAGCAACAACAAATACAGCAGCATGGCTGTGAAGAGATTACACCTGCAGAGGTATATAAAGTAGAACCAGAATGTAAAAATGCTTTCATTGCCTTTGTTTTACGACGCAAATATATAAAATTATTTTAAATACTACTAAATATGTAGATTTTATAGAATAAAAATAAAAAATGTGTTGTTTTAACCCGTTAATATGGTATTCTGTCCCGAATTGTGGGTACGAATATTGCGTGTGAGGTCACCCTGAGGCACTCGAAGGGTAAGCGTAAAGGCCATTGCCCGCACGCTTCGAGTGCCTCAGCATGACCCCTTCTTTAATCTTCCGAACACCTATGGTATTTACATAAAGGGCCATCCAATTGTTAAGTAATTATTATCAGTGCTTAATTCCTGAATTATTATGCAGGATTTCTGCCATATTTACATCAATGTATTTACTATTTTAAACTATGGAACGCAGAGATTTTGTGAAAAGCACGGCACTGGCTGCTATCGGCGCAACTTTAATTGGCCCGCTGGAGGCTTTGGCTGAAACCCCGGTTACTCATTTAGAAAGTGAAGACCTGTCGCCATCGGCATTAAAAGATGATTACCCGCTGCACTTTATTGCTTTGGGCGATTGGGGCCGCAATGGCGAATATGATCAAACACAGGTTGCTGCGCAGATGGGGTCGTGGGCAGGGGCACATCCAAATGATTTTGTTATTTCTGTAGGTGATAACTTTTACCCTGCAGGCGTAGTTAGCGAGCAGGACCCTTTATGGCATTATTCATTCGAAAATATATACACCGCGCACTCGCTGCAATGCGACTGGTACCCTGTTTTGGGCAACCACGATTGGGAAACCGATGTTGACGCACAAGTGCGGTATAGTAAAGTAAGCCGCCGCTGGCAAATGCCCGCGCGTTATTATTCAAAAGAGGTAAATATCGGTAACGATAAAGTGCTTTTTGTGATGATGGATACCAATCCGTTTTTGCATGAAGAAAAAGCCGGTTATGTTGAAAATCAGGTTAAATGGTTAAAGGCTACACTGGCGAATGCAGAGGCTAATGTTAAATGGAAAATAGTTGTTGGGCATCATCCTTGCTATACTGTTGGCCCCCGTATTACTAATTATGATACGTTAACGATGCGAAAAGCGCTGCCGCAGATCTTTACCGATTATAAGGTAGATGTTTATCTGTCGGGCCACGATCATTCATTGCAACACCTGAAGCCTGAAGGTTTTTGTCACCAGTTTATATCGGGTGCAGGATCAGAATTAACACCGGTAACCCAGGGTATTGCTTACAGTCGCTTTGCAGCTTCGGAGCATGGCTTTATGTATTTTTCGGTAGATGCGAACAGGCTGAATGTTAAAACGGTGAGTTATAGTGGTGCTGTTTTGTATGAAACAACTTTAACCAAAGCATAGGAACGGAGTTACTGACAACAAGCGGCCCCGGTATTCGGTACGAACTAAGTAGTTAAAAACTCTTTTACAATTTCGGCGGTACGTTCATACAATTTGTCGTCTTCAGTAATAGCACCGGCTTCGCCAATAATTGAACTGTGGGTGGCAGGTAATATTGCCAGGCGTGCGCCGGGTATCAGTCGCGCCATTTTTACCGTGTGTTCAGCAGTTATTACATCATGGTCGGCTCCTATGATCAGGGCATCGGCTTTTATCGATCGCAGGTCATCATCACTCCAATCGACGAAGGTTAACATCCGTTCCCGGTCCTTATTAAACATTACCTCAAAACTTTCCTCTGATGCTACTTTTAAATGGGCTGTTTTTAAAAATCCGGGCATGTGAGCTAACGTGGCATTTTGCAGTCCATCAAAAAAGCCGGGCATAAATCCATCCCTTTTATAAGCAGCTGAAATAGCAATTATTTTATGGGGCAGATCCGCATGGCGTATGGCAATTTGCATAACCGTGCTGCCGCCATTACTAAAGCCTAAAAAATTAGCTTTATCAACGCCCAGATACCGGAGCAATGCTGCCACATCATCAGCATCTTGTGTAAAAGATTCCGGAGCATCCCTATCGCTTGTGCGGCCGTGGGCCTGCAATTCAACAGCAATAACTTTGTTGTAGCTTGAGAATATGGGCAAAAGATTGCTGAATGTAGTTTCGATAGTTGAACCACCACCGTGGATCAACACCAGCGGCATGACACCATTTCCGTGGATCTCATAATACATATTCAGTCCGTTTACAGGGGCATAGCCTGTTGTTATTGAATTTTCCATAATGATATAACCTGGCGATGTAGTTAATTGGTAAAATTAAAGATGAAACTAAGCTACCAATATTAATAAAAAGTTAAAAGGTGATGATTAACAAACAAAGTTGATTTTTCGGCATTGTAACAAATATAAATCGATAAAAAAATGAACGCGATAGAATATATCAAATACGGGAACTCCGATGTTATAAAAGCTGTACAAATAGATAAGCCGGAGCCAAAAGAAGACGAAATTTTAATACGGGTAGCCGCTACCACGGTAAACCCGATGGATATGAAGATCCGCACGGGTGTATTGAAAGAGCAGATCCCCATTCAGTTCCCATACATCCCGGGCCTTGATGTGGCAGGCGAAATTGAAGCGGTTGGCGATAAGGTGAGCCGTTTAAAAGTTGGCGATGTGGTATTTGCCACCACTTTTGGTGGTACCTATGCAAACTATGTGGTGCTAAAAGAGGCGCAGGCTGCCAAAATACCAGACAACGTAAGTACTGAAGAAGCTGCTGCGCTGGCTGTGCCTTTGGTTACGGCTTATACTTTTTTGGTGGAGAATGGTAAAGTTAAAGAAGGTGAGAAGGTATTGATACAGGGCGCATCAGGCGGGGTAGGTGTGGTAATGGTGCAGATGGCTAAAGCGCTGGGTGCTTATGTAATCGGAACCGCGTCGGGGAAAGGCTTGGAGATTGCCAAATCATACGGCGCAGATGAGGTTATTGATTATAAAGAACAGGATTTTACAAGGCTGGTGAAAGATGTTGACCTGGTTGTTGACCTTGCAGGCGGCGAAACTCAACTTAAATCATTCGGTGTAGTTAAATCGGGCGGAAAGTTATTAAGCGCCGTAATGCCGCCATCGGAAGATTTAGCTGAACAGCATCATATTACGGCTAAGTTTTATTCATCAACACCGGGGTTTCATAAGCTTGAATATGGTACAAAACTGGTTGAAGAAGGAAAAATAAAACCGCAGATTGCCGAAACGCTTAATTTAAACCAGGCCGCCCGTGCGCAAGACATGGTTTCGGTTGGTGGGTTGAATGGCAAAGTGGTACTGAAAGTAGGTTAGATAACGCATAATTAAAGCCATCCGGACTTGCCGGATGGCTTTTTTTCATAGGTTGATGTTATTATTCGCTTCGTAAACTTTTTACAGGGTTTACTAATGCCGCTTTAATGGTTTGGAAACTGATAGTTGCGAGGGTGATCAATAATGAAACAATTGCTGCCAGTACGAAGATCCACCATTCAACTTTGGTGTGGTAAGCATAATTCTGCAGCCATTTATTCATGCCGTACCAGGCTAAAGGCGATGCGATGAGCAGGGCGATGCCAACCAATATTAAAAACTCGGTAGATAACAGCGAGAATAATGAACCCAGGCCCGCACCCAATACCTTGCGGATCCCGATCTCTTTTACACGCTGTTCGGCAGTGAACATGGCCAGGCCTAACAAGCCAAGGCAGGATATAATAATAGCCAGCGAGGCAAACACATTGCTCAGTTTGCTGATGACCTGCTCGTTATCGTAAAGCTTCTGATACTCCTCATCCGAAAAATAATAGCTGAACTGATAGCTTGGGTTTAATTGTTTACAAAGCAACTCAAGGCTTACAAGCGCCTGTTTGGTTTGGCCTGGTTTGGTACGTACCAGCGCGCTGCCGTAATCCGACTTTTCGTCGAGCCTTAATATCAGCGGCACAATCGCTTCCTGTAACGAAGCTATATGGTAATCTTTCAATACGCCAATTATGGTTCCTTTTTTCCCCAAAACGTTAAGCGTTTGCCTATCGGGTGGGTATAGCCTATGCGTTTTAATGCCGCCTCATTAACCAGGTAACAGGTGCTATCGGTGCTGTAATCCTGCGAAAAATCGCGTCCTTCTACTAACTTAAGTTTCAGGGTCCGCACAAAATCATAGCCTACCGACGCCTGTGTAAACTGGATATTGATATTTGGGTCTTTGCCGTCCCAATCAACGCCGCCGGTGCTGTTTTGGATATTGGTGGGTACATCGGTAGTACGTGTTACTTCCTGTATGCCATCCATTTTTATTAACTCGGTTTTAAACGTGTTGTACTTGCCAGCCAGGTTGCCTTCCAACGGGATGTAAACCAAATTCTCGCGGTCATAGCCCAGGTTCTGGTTTTCGAGATAATTTACCTGCCGGGTAATAATAATGGTGCTTATGATCAGCACAACTGAAAGCACAAACTGAAACACCACCAGCCCTTTACGGAAAAATACCGCGCCCGACTGTATAGTTAAACTCCCTTTTAATACTTTAACCGGCTTAAAGGCTGATAGAACCAATGCGGGATAACTCCCTGCAATAATACCGGTGATAAGGGTAAGGCCCAATAATTTCAACCAAAAGAAAACATCGCCGAATGGCAAACTGATCTCTTTATGTGTAACCTTGTTAAATAAGGGCATCATCAATACAATTAATGCCAGTGAAAACAGTACGGCAATAATTGTTAACAAGATTGACTCGCCCAAAAACTGGCGAATGAGCATAGAGCGCATGGCACCTACAACTTTGCGCACACCAATTTCCCGGGCCCGTTTTACCGAACGCGCGGTAGTTAAGTTCATGAAGTTAATACACGCGATCAGCAGGATAAATATGGCGATGATGCTGAACAAGTGAACGTAACCTATCCGGCCGCCATCAATCTTATCAGCGGTAAAATGATCATGCAGGTATCTTTCCTGAAATGGCTGCAACCCCAATTCTGAATAAAACCTCCCCTTTTGCTGGTTTTTGTCCAGGTTATCCAAAAAATGAGTCAGCTTTTTATCCACCAATGCCGGGTTCGCATCGGCACGGATTTGAAAAAAGGTCATAGGTCCATTATTACCCCAATCTTTGGTCCAGGTGTTCTCATCCAGAAAAACCTGCCAGTTGAGCAGAAAATCATATTGCAGTGAAGAGCTTTTAGGCTGATCATCAAAAACGGCGGTAATGGTAAAGTTCCTTTTGTTTTCGTATTTAATGGTTTTGCCGATGGCCTGCTCAGGGCTGCCGAAAAAGTTTGTCGCCATTTTTTTGGAGATAGCCAGACTAACGGGTGTATTCAACGCCGTTGTCGCTTTCCCCTCAAGCAGGTGATAGGTAAATATTTTAAAGTAGTCGGCGCTGGCATAAGTTCCGTTTGTCTTTAATATTTTGTCGCCAACCTGGAAAGTATGATCCTGGTTCCATGAAAATTGTGTGGCTTGAGTAATTTCAGGGATATCTTTTTTCAGTTCCTCGGCAAGTAATCCCGGTGTGCTGTAACCCGCAACGCTTTTATGATCAAAGTAAGCACGGTGAATAATTACGTAAAGCTGCTTGCCATTTTTATGAAAGGCATCCATCTGCACTTCATCCTGCACCCATAAAAAAATGAACAGACTACAGGCCAGCCCAAGGGCAAGGCCAAGAATATTGATCACAGAGAAAGCTTTGTTCTTCCAAAGGTTTCGCCAGGCTGTTTTTAAATAATTCTTGATCATAGCGGTTGATTTAGAGAGGTTTATGAAATTCGACCAAAAAAATGCCATTTATGTAATCTATTGATTGTTAAATTGTTATAAAATTATGAGTGGTTGATATTGTTCGGTTTCATTACAGTTTATGTTCGTTTTTGCTATAGCAGTATCTGCCTGCACACCTGGATTTTTAAAAACGCCTGACATTGATTTTTTGAAAACTTCCATTTACTATGAGTAACTTCAAAAAATGTTTGCCGAAGCTATTTACCAATGGAAGCCAAAGAGATTTTAAAAGCACACATTGCCAAAACTGCCTCATTAACCGATGAACAGTTCGAGTATGTTTTTTCGCATTTCAAACATCAATCCTACAAAAAAGGTCAATCGCTCATTGCTGACGGTGACGTAGTTAACTGCGAATATTTTGTGCTCTCGGGCTGTTTAAAAAGCTTTTATATTAATGATGACCTGAAAATGTTCATCCTTCAGTTTGCCATGCCAACCTGGTGGGCATCGGACTTTAATGCGCTTTACAGCCATGCCAAAGCAACTATTAATGTTGATTGTATTACGGATGCTGAGGTGCTATGCCTATCAAACGACAACAGGGAAAAACTTTGCAGTGAAATTCACCAGGTTGAACATTTTTTCCGCTGGCGCACCAACAAAGGGTATGTAGCTGCACAAAAAAGATTGCTGTCATTTATGAATAATGATGCCAAGCGCCGTTACGAAGAGTTGTTAAAGCTTTATCCCGAATTGTATAATATCGTACCAAAAAATCTCATTGCCTCGTACCTTGGTGTTTCGAGAGAGACGCTGAGCCGCTTATAACACGTCTAAAAAAGTGATCTAAATCACATAAGTTTCCCCGTAATTCAAATGTGATATAGGTCACACGCTTTCCCCTAATTTCATGCCCACCTTTGTGTTGTACTTTAAAACATAAAGAAAATGAAAACTCAAAAATTTGAAATCGTAAACACCCAAAGCAACATTGATTGGGTAGGCAGAAAAGTAACAGGTGCACATGATGGTACCATTGCTGTTAAAGAAGGTGAATTGGTTTTAACCGATGGTAAACTTACTGGTGGTAAGTTTGTTATCGATACAAGGTCGATAAAAATACTGGATATCACTGATCCGGCTACTAACGCGCAATTTGCCGGTCACCTGGCATCTGAGGATTTTTTCTCTATCGAGAAATATCCTGAAGCTACATTGGAAATTACCGGCGTGATAGATAACCATGTTGAAGGTGATCTGACTATAAAAGGTATAACTCATCCCTTAGGATTTGATGTAGTGATAAACGCTGATGGCGAAACACTGACAGCAACCGGAAAGATGGTGATAGACCGTACCAATTACGAAATGAAGTTCCGTTCAGGAAATTTCTTTAAAGACCTGGGCGATACGCTTATCTATAATGATTTTGATCTGAATATAAGTATCACTGCCAAAGCAGTTAACGAACCTGCTTTAGCCTAAAAATTACAGCCATGCCATACGTAAAAATTGAAGTGACCCGCGAAGGTGTAACCCGCGAACAGAAACAGCAATTAATTAAAGGTATAACCGATTTGCTAAGTACTACACTTAACAAAGACCCGCATTTAACCCATGTGGTAATACAGGAAATTGAACTGGACGATTGGGGATATGCAGGCGAGCAGGTATCGGTTTTACGTGAAAAAGGCATTACTGCCAATAAAAAATAAGACAATGAAAACGCAAACAGTAATAATAACCGGCGCTTCATCCGGAATAGGAAAAGAAGTAGCCAGGTATTTTTTAGAAAGAGGCGATAACGTGGTCATTAACTCCAACACTTCTGGTAAGCTTGAAAAGGCTTTCCAGGAGTTAGGCGGAGGAGATCATTTAGCTATGGTTGCCGGTAATGTAAGTGATAAAACAACAGGCGAACGCTTAGTTGCCACAGCGATTGAAAAATTTGGTTCGGCCGATGTGCTGGTGAACAACGCCGGTATATTTGAAACCAAACCATTTTTAGAAGTGGATGAGGCTTACCTTGATCGTTTCCTGGATACAAACCTGAAGGGCACTTTCTTTACTACACAGGCCGTTATTCCGCAAATGCTTAAGCAGCACGATGGCGTAGTGATTAATGTGGGTGCACCGTTGGTAACCCACGCCATTAGCGGAGTGCCTGTTACCGCGCAAATGGCATCAAAAGGAGCAATACATGCGCTTACTATACAATTGGCAGCTGAGTTTGGTAAGGATAACATCAGGGTGAATACAATTGCACCGGGTACTATCCGCACCCCAATGCACGGCGATACAGTTGACCAGGCCGCAGGCTTGCATTTGCTTAACCGTGTGGGCGAAGTAGAAGATATTGCAGAAATGGTTTATACCGTAGCTAAAAGCAATTTCATCAGCGGTGCCATCATCAATGTAGATGGGGGCATGGGTGCCGGGCATAACATGAACTGATATGAAAACTTTATTATTAACCGCTTTTATTTCCTGCAGTTTGCTGGTAGCAAAAGCACAATCAACTAACAAAATGGAAACTCAAAAAGCAGATTCAACAGCAATCGCGCAGGCACTGGAAGATTATTATTTTAAAGGTATTTACGAAGGTGATGTGGCAACATTAGGGGCGATTTTTAACCCCGGTACATTACTTTTTGGCGATGTAAAAGGCCAGCCTTATGCCAAAACATTAGAACAGTATTTGGATAGTGTTGCTCATCGCCAAAGCCCTAAGGATTCGGGCAAACCATTTAAGGGGGATATTATTTCTATCAAGGTGGTGCAATCTATTGGTATTGCTGAGGTGAAGGTGAAAATGTATGAGTTTAATTACCATGAGTTCCTGTCTTTTCATAAAATTGATGGTAAGTGGCTCATCGTAAATAAAATGATCAGCGATGTTGAGTAAAACAGTGGTAATAATAAATAGAAAATCAGCTTAAATAATATTAGCCATGAAAAAATTCATATTAACTGCCAGTTTCAAAACAATTCCGGGGTTTGAAGAAGAACTTAAACAAGCCACGATTGCACTGGCTACCGAAACCCGTAAGGAAACAGGTGTTGAATTGTTCCTGATCCATACCAGGGATGATTCGCCTCAAACGATCTTTTTTTATGAGATATATCAAAGTGAGGAAACTTTCCAGCTGCACAAAACCTACGACTATACCGAAAAATATTTCGAATTGTTAAAAGGCAGGATTGAAAATGATAAGCCCGAAGTAGTTTTATTAACGGCACTGGATAGTTAAATATATATATATAAGTGGTGTCGGGTATTTCATTAATAATCAGCACCACTTATCGTAAATAATACGCAACATAAATAAGTAAAACTTACCATGTGGTATAATACAAAAGCAACAGAAATGCTGGGGATCCAGTACCCGATAATGCAGGGCCCTTTTGGTGGCAATCTTTCATCGGTTCAATTGGTGGCAACAGTATCAAACGCGGGCGGCCTTGGTGGCTACGGTGCTTACACGCTCAGTCCGCAGGAAATTGTTGACATTGATAAGCAGATAAAAGCGGCTACCGATAAGCCTTACAATGTTAACCTTTGGGTTTCGGATACCGATGCGGTAGATGGTACTGTAACTGATGAGCAATATGAGCAGGCAAAACAATTATTCAAGCCTTATTTTGATGAAGCTGGGATTCCCTTGCCGGAAAAACCAGCGCCGTTTAAATCGAGGTTTGAGAACCAGTTGCAGGTGGTATTTGATATCAAGCCAAAAGTATTCAGTTTTATGTTCGGTACTTTACCCGCTGATGTGTTGGAGCAATGCCGCAGGCTGGGTATAAAAACTGTTGGTGCTGCTACAACGTTGGATGAAGCGATCCTGCTTGAAAATTCGGGTGTGGATATGATCATCGCTTCGGGTTTTGAAGCAGGCGGGCACCGACCATCATTTCTGGCATCGGCTGAATCATCAACCACAGGTACTTTTGTATTGCTGCAACTTATTAAAGAAAAGGTAAAGGTACCGGTAATTGCCGCAGGTGGTATTGCCAACGGTAACGGTGTCGCGGCGGCATTAGCACTGGGAGCAAGCGCGGTACAAATAGGCACCGCTTTTTTGGCTACCGATGAGTCTAACGCTTTACCGATCCACAAGAAAATGCTGTTTTCTGATGCTGCAAAATATAGCACATTGTCACGTGCCTTTACCGGCCGACTGGGCCGTGGGTTAATCACCAGGATAGCAAAAGAGTTGGCAGGGAAAGAAAAAGCATTTCTTCCGTTCCCGTTGCAAACCACGTTTATGTCGCCATTGCGAAAAGCTTCGCTGGAACAGCAAAAAAACGATATGGTATTGTTTTGGGGCGGGCAGATAGCGCCGATACTGCACCACACAAATGCTAAAGAACTGATGCGCTCCTTAATTGAAGAAACAACTGCTTATTTCGATAATTTAAAAGCTTAAAGGTTTATCCATTAAAGTACTTGATATCATGAACACTTCAAAAGTATGGTACGTAACCGGTGCTTCCCAGGGATTGGGCTTAACGCTGGTAAAGAAACTACTCGGTAAGGGCTACCGCGTTGCCGCAACTTCGCGCAATGCGCATGCACTTAAAAATGCTGTGGGAGTGATAGATAGCGACCGCTTTTTGCCGCTGGCTGTAGATTTGGGTAATGTGGATTGTATTGATGAATCTGTTCAGCAAACTTTGGCAGCATTCGGGCAGATAGATGTTGTGGTAAATAATGCAGGTTACGGTATGGCCGGGACGTTGGAAGAAACCGAAGACCAGAAAATACAAGACATTATTAACGTTAACCTTTTGGCTACACTTAATGTAACCAAAAGCATATTGCCGCTTATGCGCAGGCAGCGGTCGGGGTATGTTTTCAATATCGGATCAGTGGCAGGCTTTGTGGGCGCGCCGGGGTGGTCGGTATATTCGGCTACTAAGGCGGCGGTTGCCGCTTTTTCTGAGGTGCTGGCGCTGGATGTTAAGGAGTTTAATATTAAAGTAACTGTTGTTGAGCCATCCGGTTTCAGAACAGGCTTCCTCACTAAAGATTCGCTGGCATATACCGAAAGTAAAATCGACGGCTATAAAGCAGTTAAGGATACCCAACAACGTTACCTGGCAGCCGATGGCAAACAGCCCGGCGACCCGGAAAAGGCATCCGAAATAATTATTGAGCTGGCCGAAAGCGATGAGTCGCCATTACACCTATACCTTGGGCAGGATGCTTATAACCGCGCATCAGAAAAACTTAAAAACATGACCGCCGAATTGGAACTATGGAAAGAAATTACTGTAGCGGCCGACTTTAAATAATAAATAGGCAATCATGTTCTTATCGGTTTAAACAGATTGCAATTTTGTAATTCCTGCTATAACAGTTTACCTTTGCTTTAATGAAGGAGCCTGTTTACATTGAATTTGCAAATAAGATAGCAGCTATGGTTGATAGCGGCATTTATAAGGCCGAAGATAAACTGCCTTCATTACGCAGCTTGCACAAAGAGAATGGCCTCAGCATAGGCACTATTCTTCAGTCTTTCAATTACCTGATCGATAAAGGTTTGATCACCTCGCGGGAGAAGTCGGGATATTTTGTTAATCATCGTCCTGGTAAAAAATTACCCGTTCCGCAGGCTTTGCCGGTATCATTATCCGAAAGAAGTGTACATATTGATAAACTGCTCCGGAAGCTGAGGGCCGATGGGGTGGGCCGGAACTTTGTTTCATTTGCCAATGCCCAGCCCGATAACAGGCTGCTACCCTTTAATAGTATAAAACGGGTAATTCAGCAAACATCAAGAGATGTGAGCGGTGGCTATTTAATGCTGGAGAGCCGGTATGGCAACGTGCAGCTGCGCGAGGAAATAGCTAAAAGATCATTCCTGTGGAAAGGCTCAACCCATGCCGACGAATTAATTATTACCAATGGAGCAACAGAGGCCATACTATGCAGCCTTAAGGCCGTAACAAAGCCCGGCGATACCGTTTTGGTGCAGGACCCCTGCTTTTATGGTATTATGCAAGTGCTGGAATGCCTCGACCTGAAGATCGCTACGATACCTTCTCACCCGGAAACGGGTATCTCCATAAACGACCTAAAAACCGCCTGCAAAAAGTTAAACATCAAAGCCTGTGTATTGGTGAGTAATTTTAACAATCCCGACGGTGCAAGTATAAGTACAGAAGGCAAAAAGCAGATCGCTGAATTTGCTAATACCCACCACATCCCGGTTATTGAAGATGACCTTTACGGCGAACTGTTTTTTAAAGGTAGCAGGCCCGATACGATCAAGGCATACGATACTGACGGATGGGTAATGTATTGTAATTCTTTTACCAAAACACTGGTGCCGGGGTTTCGCATAGGCTGGTGCGCGGCGGGCCGGTTCGCTTATGAAGTAGCCCGGATCAAATCGATGCATAATGGCTCGACATCTAATTTTAGTCAGCAGGTTGTGCTGCAATTGCTTAGTTCGGGATCATATGAAAGACATCTGCAAAAATTCAGGATCGAACTGAATAAGAACCTGGTGCGTACCACTAACCTTATTGAACAACATTTCCCCGAAGGGACAAAAATAACCAGGCCCATTGGCGGGCTGGTTATCTGGGTTGAATTGCCTGAAAATATCAACGCGGTAGCATTTCAGGAAAAGGCTTTTCAACATGAAGTATCCTATGCCCCGGGCGAGATCTTTTCAGCCAAAGGCGATTACCAGCATTATATGCGGATCAGTTACTGCAACCTATGGGAAAATAAGGTTGAGAAAGCGCTGATCAAACTCGGGCAATTGCTGAGTGAAATTCATGAAAGTATGGCGGTATAAGACAGGCTTAATCCAGCCCTTAATTTTCGGTTCAATATGAACACAGGAAATTCCTACTTTAGCATTTGAAAATGAAAGAGGTACATTCCGGATCAGATCAGCTTTTATTAAAATTACAGGTAGCGGATGGAGCGGCCTTATGTACGCCTGCGCAATACCCGGTGTACACTGTTTTTTTGATACCCGTAGGAGCCGGAACTTACCATGCAGATTTTGGCGTGTTTAATTTTAAAGGCCCGGTATTGCTATTCTCCACACCGTTACAGGTGATCTATATAGAGGAATGCCAGTTTTTAAATTGCAAAATGCTTCAATTCCATGGCGATTTTTATTGTATTGAATTTCATCGCGAAGAAGTATCGTGCAACGGCTTGCTTTTTAATAACATTTATGTTGATCCTGTGGTTGTTTTGTCTGATAAGGAGGCCGGTTTATTTGATTCAATGTTAACCGATCTTAACGATGAACTTAATGAGGCCGAACCTTCGGAAAGTATCCTGCGTGCTTACCTGCAGCTTTTTTTGGCAAAATCAAGCGCTATTAAAATAAAGGCGATTGCTGAAAATAAGGACAAGACCGAAAAAGACGAGCAGATGGAACGTTTCAAAAAGCTGTTAGACGAAAATTTCCTCACGCTGCACAAACCATCAGACTATGCCAGTTTACTAGCCATGACACCGGATAATCTTACTAAACGCAGTGTGCGCTATTTTAAAAAAACGCCATCGCAATTAATACAGGAGCGGCTCATCCTCGAAGCAAAAAAACAGCTTCACTTAACACGAAAGAGTATTAAAGAAATAGCCTGGAACCTTAAATTTCAGGATGAGTTTTATTTCAGCCGTGTTTTTAAAAAATTCACTAAGGTATCCCCGCAAGCTTTCCGCGATAAAACCGGAATATCTATAGTTGCGGACCTTTCTAAATACTAACAATACTATATAATAATCTTTAAGGCGGATATGTACAGGCATTGGCCTTTTTCGTCCATGTGATGCGGGCGGTTACTACTGTAATTTTGATAAAAAATTAAACAGTATGAAAACTTCAATAATAAACTTCATTGCCAACCTCGATCAGTTCGGAAAAAAAGCAGTACGCTTTGGTATTGTGATCGTTTTCCTGTGGATAGGCGGCTTAAAATTCTTTGCTTATGAAGCTGATGGTGTTGTGCCATTTGTAGCCAATAGCCCATTCATGTCTTTCTTTTACCATAACCCGGCTGAATACAAAAAGCACCAAAATAAAGAAGGCGAACTGATTGCGAAAAACCGCGAATGGAACATTGAAAATAACACTTACGGTTTTGCCTATAGCCTTGGTGCTGTACTTGTTACTTTGGCTGTACTGGTCGCTTTATATAAAGTTGCGCCACTGCCCAGTATGATCGCCAGTATACTTATCTTTATTATGACATTAGGAACGCTGTCGTTTTTAATTACTACGCCCGAAAGCTGGGTGCCGCATCTAACTGATAACGATTGGGGATTCCCTTTCCTGTCAGGCAGGGGCCGACTGGTTATCAAGGACATCGTAATACTGGGCGGGGCTATTATCACCATGAGTGAATCGGCAGCGCTATATCTTCAACGTAAAAAAGGACAAATTAAATAATTAAAGAAAATATGAAAACTATAACCGTACCCACCCGCGACCAGGTAAGTGCCGGGTCACAGGCTTCATTTGATCTGATTAAAAGCCGCATGGGCAAAGTGCCTAATCTGTATGCCACTATGGGCTATTCGGAATATGCGCTTAAGGCTTTTCTTGATCTTGACGATACACTCAATAAAGGTGTATTTACCCCAAAAGAAAGAGAAGCCGTTTCGCTCATCGTTTCTGAAATTAATGGTTGTGCTTATTGCCTTGCAGGCCATACGCTTGCAGCTGTCAAAAGAGGTTTTACTAAGGAAGAAACCCTTGATATCCGCAGAGGGCAAACCAACGATCCTAAACTGAATGCGATCATCCACCTTGCAGCATCTATCTCCGAAAATAAAGGCCATGCTGAAGAAAGCGCTTTAAATGCATTTTATGAAGCCGGTTTTAACGAGGGCGCGTTAATGGAACTGGTTGGTTTGGTAAGCTTACGTGTATTTACCAACTATGCATTTGCCATAACAGAGATCCCGGTTGATTTCCCGGCTGCAGATCCGATCAATTAAAAAGAAAGAGTGATGAAAAAAGTAACTTTCGCTACTGTATTATTGATTGTGCCGCTGATGTTGGCAGCATTATCATTAACCGCACAAACTAAGGGTAAAAACGAATTGAAAAATGACATTATGAAAAATTATCCTGTTCATTACCAAACCATCAAGGCTGGTGGTCTGAATGTTTTTTATCGGGAAGCAGGTCCAAAGGATGCGCCTGTTATTTTGCTGATGCATGGTTATCCTACATCATCCGTTATGTTCAGAAACCTGATCCCTTTATTGAGTAAAAAATATCATGTTATTGCTCCCGATCTGCCCGGTTTTGGGTTTTCGGATGCACCGGCCCGCAGCGAATATGCCTATACATTTGACAACCTTGCCAAAACCATGCAGTCCTTTATTTACAATATGGGCCTGAAACGTTTCGCGATATACATTTTTGATTATGGGGCACCTGTAGGGTTAAGGTTAGCTGTGGCAAACCCGGAAAAGATTACAGGCATTATATCCCAAAACGGGAATGCCTATGAACAGGGCCTGCTGGATTGGAGCAACGGCCTGGTAAAAGCTTATTGGGATAATGATACAAAAGAGAACAGGGATGCGCTAAGAAAATACTTTACGCTGGAAGGTATAAACTTTCAGTACAGGGAAGGCGTAACCGATCACTCGCTGATAGCGCCGGAAGGTATTTATATTGATGATCATCAAATGCAACGCCCCGATAATGTAGAGATACAACTGGATCTGCTATGTGACTATCGGACAAATGTAGCGCTATACCCGGCTTTCCAGGCTTATTTTCGCAAATATCAACCTAAGCTATTAGCCGTATGGGGAAGTAAAGACCCTTATTTTTCGCCAGCTGGCGCGGAAGGATTTAAGAAGGATGACCCTAACACTATTGTGAAATTTTATGATACCGGGCATTTTGCCCTGGAAACCCATGGTGAAGAAATCGCCCAGGATATACTGGATTTTATGCCGGGCTTACCTCAATAAATATTAAATAACGGAAAAATGAAAGCATTAGTTCTGAATGAATTTAATACCCCTTACCAGTTACAGGAGATAAACAAGCCTGTAGCCGGTAAAGGAGAGGTATTGGTAAAAATAATGGCCAGCGCCATAAATCCGCTTGATTTAAAGATACAGGCAGGGCAGGCGGGACATGCCAAAGCTGTGTTACCTGCTATATTAGGGATTGACATGGCCGGAATAGTTGAAGCCGTTGGCGAAGGTGTAACAGGATTTAAGGCTGGCGATGAGGTGTATGGAATGACCGGCGGCATTGCGGGCGTGCAGGGTAGCCTGGCGCAGTATGCCGCGGTTGACGCGGATCTTTTAGCGTTGAAACCATCAAATATCAGCATGAAAGAAGCCGCCGCTTTACCCTTAATTTTTATAACCGCCTGGGAGGGATTGGTTGACAGGGCAAACCTAAGTAAAGGCAAAACTGTTTTAATACATGGCGGTGCAGGTGGCGTAGGCCACGTAGCGGTACAAATTGCCAAAGCATTAGGTGCCGAAGTTTTTGCAACAGTAAATCCTAAAGATTTTGATCTGATCAGATCATACGGTGCTACGCCTATAGATTATCATACACCCGTGGAGGAATATGTTAAGGAATATACCCAGGGCGAAGGCTTTGATGTTATTTTAGATACCGTTGGCGGACCTGTGCTTGATGCCTCATTTAAAGCGGCTAAACAATATACAGGGCATGTTGCCAGTATATTGGGCTGGGGTAATCATGCTTTAGCACCATTGTCATTTAAGGGCGCTACCTACTCAGGTGTTTTTACATTATACCCCTTAATCTCAGGCAAAAACAGGAAACAGCATAGCGAGATCCTGAAAAAAGCTGCTGAAATGGTCGAAAACAAACAATTAGTACCGATAGTAGATCCGGAGGATTATACATTGGATACCATCCAGACTGCTTACGATAACATCACCAACGGTAAAACAAAAGGAAAAGTGGTGGTATCAGTTCAATAATAAGAGAGGCTGTTTTTTATTAATAGATGAAAAATAGCATTTGCCTCAGTGTCCTTTGTGTTCCTGATCTTTGTGCTCTTTGTGGTTAATTTTACCACTAAGGGCACAAAGATTTTCACAAAGAGGCTATATTGTTCGGAAGATTAATGAAGAGATCATGCTGAGGCACTCGAAGCATGTGGGTAAAAGACTTTACGCTTACCCTTCGAGTGCCTCAGGGTGACCCCACGCTCAATATTTGTAAATCTTCCGATCACCCGTACAAAGGTGTCCTTCTTGATTTTACTTTTAAGACAGCCGCTCTTACTAAGAAAAAATACTTCTTCACATCGGGTTTCAAAGTCTGGCGTTTATCATTTATCCAGGCTATTTTTCTTTTCACTATCTGCAGAATATATTTACTTCAGACAAAAAACGGTTAATGAAATTTACCGGCTTTGTAGCTGAAGATCAGCCAATATTGCCAATATTGAGTTATAATATGCTCTTTTTGTTTAGTATTTTAATAGCTGACAAAATATTGCATCCCATATTTTTGCTTATGTTTACAAACACTAATTAGGCCTCCCAGCTAAGTATACCCCAATTGTAAAGATTTGATGAGAATGGAAGATTATAGTGAATCAGAGCTTGTCGCATTATTGAAAGCCGACAATGTAAAAGCTTTTGATCTGCTTTACAAAAAATACCATGCTCCCATTTACAATAATATCCTCAGGCTGCTGAAAGATACAGAGGAATCAGAAAATATACTACAAGATCTATTCGTTACCCTTTGGGAAAAACGCGCTTCTATCGACCCTGAAAAACCGATAGCTAATTGGCTTTTCCAGGTGAGTTACAATAAATCCGTAACACAGTTGAAGAAGAATTTAAAGCAATCTTCCGCTTTTAAATATATTGAAGACGACATGCTGGTAACAGATGAAAAAGATGTGTATTTTAAGGAAGCAAAAATAAAAATACTTGAAGAGGCTCTTTTTAAGTTATCCCCGCAAAAAAGAAAAGTGTTTGATCTGTGTAAACTCCAGGGAAAATCTTACGAAGAATGTGCCCGAGAACTAAATATTTCTAAACATACTGTTAAAGAATACCTGTCTGTTGCAGTTAAAGCCGTTAAAGAATATGCCGAACAGCATCCTGTTAATAATTTGGTGTTCATTTATATAATAGTGGCTTTAAAAATAATGATGTAGTTTATCTGCCATTAAAAAAATTTCCAAAGCATCCCCCCCTTTTTCTTCATCCCGGAGTATTTAGTATTATAAAGCCATTATAAACTACTTTTTACTGTTTTTTTGAATTGCCTGGATAACGTATTCAGTAGTTCTATAATATGAAAAAATCAACCTGAAAAGACTCATGAAAGACGATAAAAAATATCTTTTAGAATTACTTGATAAGAAAGAGTTGTCTTTTTTGGAGAGAAGTTGGCTTTTAAATTATATTGAACATACTGATCAGGATGTATTAGTGAAGTTATTGGAAGATCAGTTTATTAACAGCTTAAATGATCCGCAGCCAATAAATTCAGAAAGAAGTATCCAGATCCTAAACGAGATCCACAAAAAAATACTTCAGCCGGAAACCCGGTCGAATGTTTTCCAATTGTGGATAAGGCGGATAGCTGTAGCGGCATGTGTTATTGGCGTAATAGCTACAGGAATACTATACGCGATAAAAAAAAATACAACCAACATTGCTGCAAATCATAGCAGATCCAAAACATTTTCAAATGATGTAAACGCAGGAGGGGTGAAAGCCACGCTTACATTGGCAAATGGCGCTAAGGTAATACTGGATGATGTGAAAAACGGAACGGTATCAAACCAGGGTAATACTAAAGTGACCAAAACAGACGGGAAGCTGGCTTATAATGCTAACAGTAGTTCGGCAGAAAGTGTTTATAACACGGTATCGACCCCGAGAGGCGGGCATTACCAGGTTGAGTTGCCCGATGGCAGCCAGGTTTGGTTAAATGCTGTGTCGTCAATCCGTTTTCCAACAGCTTTTACGGGTAAGGAACGGGTAGTAGAAATTACCGGCGAAGCTTATTTTGAGGTTGCAAAGAATAAAAAATTGCCATTTGTGGTAAAGGTTAACAATTCTGAAGTAAGGGTTTTCGGCACCCATTTTAATGTGATGGCTTACAGTGATGAGGCTGTTGTTAAAACAACCTTATTAGAAGGGTCGGTGCAGTTTAGCAATGGTTCATCAAGCTGCATGCTTAAACCCGGTGAACAGTCGGAGCTAGATAAGAGCGGGCAGGTTAAAGTTAACACTGATGTAGATGTTGATAACGTTGTTGCATGGAAAAACGGCTTGTTTGATTTTGAAAACGCTGGTATAGAAGATATTATGCGGCAGCTATCCAGGTGGTATGATGTTGACGCAGTGTACAATAACAAAAAAGTGAATGATCGTTTTTATGCGGAAATTCCATCAACCTCCAATTTATCTGAAGTATTAAGAGCCCTGGAACTAACCGGAAAAGTAAGTTTTGATATCCAGGGAAGAAAAATTATTATAAACCCCTAAAACTGACCAATTAACCAATTTATAGACCTAAAAGTAACCGATATGATGAAAGATATATAAACCCACTTTTTTGCTGATCGTAATCAGCCCCTTCAATATCAGCCTTAAAAAAATTAAACCGGAAGTGTTCGTACCACCCCCGGTCAATGTTCAGGCCAAAAGATATTGGCATGTTGCACACACCCCATTCTTAAACCCAAACAAAACAAATTTATGGATTTAAATTCGAAATGTAGTCTCCTGCTTTTTAGCCGGGGGCGCCTTCTCAAAAAACTTCTGATAATGAAGCTAACTTTAATTCTACTTTTAAGTTTAACACTGAGCAGTTTTGCGCACGTGTCTGCCCAAAAAGTTAATTTGAATGAAAGCAATGCCTCGCTTTCGGTTATCTTCAAGAAGATTAAAAAGCAAACTAATTACACATTTGTATTTACCAAAAGCGAGATAAACAAAACCGACAAGGTAAGTGTACATATAGAAAATGCCTCGGTTGAAGATGCACTTAAAGCATGCTTTGATAAACTGCCGCTGAGTTTTACTATTCTCAATAAAATAATTATTGTAAAAGAAAAGGAAGAAACTCCGCCTGCCTCAAATGATCAGCAAGCCCCTGTAATTATTAATGGAAAGGTGACCGATGATACAGGCCTTCCGTTACCGGGTGCAAACATTACAGAAAAAGGTACAACAAACACCGTTACAAGTAGAACAGACGGCGCATTTACAATTAAGGTTGTAAATGAAAAAGCTGTTTTGGTAGTTTCTTTTGTTGGCTTCGAAAAAAAGGAAATACCGTTGAACGGCCAGACTAATATCGCTATCACTTTAAAGCCGGAGGATTCAAGGTTAAATGAAGTAGTGGTAGTTGGTTATGGTGCCCAGAAAAAGGTTAACCTAACTGGTTCGGTTTCCACGATATCGGGTGATGACATGATCAAAAGGCCGGTAGTAAATACAACCACTATGCTTGAAGGCCTTGCCCCGGGCGTATCGGTTGTACAGGGCAGCGGCGAACCGGGTAATGAAAATGCTTCAATTACCATCAGGGGTGTAGGCACCTTTAGCGGTGCTGGTACTTCGCCGCTGGTATTAATTGATGATGTTCCCGGTAACCTGAACGATGTTAACCCTACGGATATTGAAAGCGTTTCTGTATTAAAGGATGCTTCTTCGGCAGCCATTTATGGTTCACGGGCAGCCAATGGGGTAGTTTTGGTAACCACCAAGAAAGGTAAAGCCGGTAAACTTAAAGTAGAGTACGACGGTAATTACGGCCTTTATACCTACACCAAAATGTTTCAGATCGTTACTAATTCTGTGCAATACATGAATATGTACAATACAGCCCGCATCAACTCAGGGCTTACTGATACATCACAATTATATACTGCGGCTGAAATTAACGCCTACGCTACGCATCCAAATGATCCGAAGTATCCAAACACGAATTGGTTACCTTATCTTTTCAGGACTGCGCCAACACAAACCCATAACCTTACCTTCAGCGGCGGTAATGATAAAACCACCTACAATATCAATTTTGGCTATGTAGATCAAAACGGTATTATGCGTGGGTTTGATTATCAGAAATACAATGCCCGTGTAAATCTTCAATCTAAAGTAAACGATCATATTACTTTCGGTACCAATATCCTGTTAAAATCAGGCGTAACGGATGCTACTGAAAATGGATCAGAAGATATGTTCCTGTCTACGCTATCACAGGCACCTACTTACGGGCCTTATACCACAGATGGCACCGGTCATTATACCTACAAAACCTTTCCGTTCGAATATAATAACAAGAACCCCGTTGCAGTACTTAATGACAATTTATACCACGATACAAAGGACTATGAGGCCGACATACAGGGTTGGGCAAACGTAAGTATTACAAAAGATCTTTCGTGGTATACCAAGGCCGCGTTTAATGGTGAATTTGATAACTATAAGGTGTGGGTTCAGGACATTCCCGAGTATTATTATAATACGGGCCAGTTAGGTACTAATCTCGATTTGGGCCAGGGGTTAACTGATCAGGACGAGCATACCATCTATTCCAACGTATTCAGTTATTTGAAATACAACCATACTTTTGGTGCCCATGCAATTTCGGCACAGGCAGGCTGGAGTATTGAGCAAAACGAGTATCAATACCTGCAAGCCTACAGGCAAAATTTTGTTGATCCTACTTTGCAGGAGATAAATGCGGGAAGTACCGATCACATCACCAATGCGGGTACCAGTAACAACTGGGCGCTGGAATCATGGTTTGGGCGCGTAGACTATAACTACAAAGAGCGCTATTTGCTGGAAAGCAATATCCGTTTTGATGGTAGTTCAAAATTTGCTCCCGGCAATAAATGGGGAACATTCCCTTCTGCATCAGCAGGCTGGAGGGTGACCGAAGAGCCTTTTGTTAAAGAACTGAACCTTAACTGGCTGAGCAACCTGAAATTCAGGGGATCGTGGGGCCAGGTAGGTAACCAAAATATAGTGGAAAATGGCTACGGCATCCTTTATCCATACCAGGCATTGCTGAATTTTACAGGTGCTTACTCATTTGATAACCAAAACCTCACAACCGGCGTGGCTCAAAGCCAGCTAAATAACCTGCAATTGCAATGGGAAACCACTACCATGACCGATATAGGCGCGGATATCACTTTGTTAAAGAATTTCAATATCACATTTGATTGGTATAACAGGGTAACCTCAAACATTTTGCGCCAGTCGCAAATAACTGCTGTTGTAGGCTTGCAGGCACCTTATATTAATGATGGTACGGTTGATAATAAAGGTGTTGAACTTGGCCTTACCTATGGTAATTCGGTAAAAGGCGGCGCTTTGGAAGGCTTAACCTACAACTTTGGCCTGAACCTGGATCATAACAGCAATAAGCTGGTGAAATATGGCGCTCCTGATATCTACAGTAATAGCATCAATGAGCAGGGCTATCCGATCAATTCCTTTTATATGCTGCAGGTGACTGGCATTTTCCAGAATGCGCAGGAAGTTGCTAATTCTCCTAAGCAATACGGCGACAATACACAACCCGGCGACCTGAAATACAAGGATGTTAACGGCGACGGAAAGATTGATGATAATGACAGGGTAATCATTCCGGGTGTTGTTCCTAAATTAAATTACTCTTTTAATGCCAATGCCAGCTGGAAAGGTTTTGATGTTTCGGTATTGATGCAGGGCGTATATGGTGTTAAATATTTTGTTGATGATTGGGGAACCATCCCATTTGTGCAGGGTGCGCCACCAACCACTAATTGGCTGAATGCCTGGTCGCCGACTAATCCGTCAACCACTATGCCTCGCCTTTACTGGGGCTTTAATGCGCCGCAAAGCCTTACCCGTCCGTCTACCTTCTTTTTGCAGGATGGCTCATACCTGAGGGTGAAAAACCTGGTATTTGGGTACACCATTCCATCTAAGGTTACCAAGCATATAGGCATTGATCGTCTCCGGGTATATTTTTCAGGCGACAACTTATTCACTTTTACCAAGTATCCGGGGCTTGATCCTGAACGCGCGGGAAGCGGTGATTTCCTTACCTATCCGCAAAATAAAATATATTCTTTTGGTGTAAATGTGACTTTTTAAGAATTGATAAAATGAAAAAACGAATATATATCATCATATGCATGGCTGTAGTTTCAACACTAACTGCGTGCAACAAAAAACTCGATTTGAATCCGACGGATCAATTGGCAACCACTACTTTTTTTAAGCAGAAAAGTGATTTTGACGAAGCGCTTGCCGCGGTTTACGGCTCCATGCAAACCGAGGAGTTTTCCTACGGAATGGGTTTCAGGGATTGCCTTTCTGATAACGGTTACAATCAGTTCAATTCAGGTTCGGTTACCAGTATTGATCAGGGTAACCTGAGCCCTACAATCGGGGGCTATCAACAGTCAATATACGACGATGCCTACACCAGCATCGCGCGTGTAAATAATTTCCTGGCACAGCTTAATATTTACCAGGGGGCAGATATTACCGATGCCATCAGAAAACAATATACCGGTGAGGTAATGTTTGTAAGGGCATTCATGTACTATCAGCTATATACCATTTATGGCGATGTACCATTGGTTACGCAGCCACTAACGCTGGCTACCCAAAAGCAGCCGAAAGTTCCCGCTGCGCAAATACTGGCACAAATTCAAAGCGACCTGAACTATTGTATCACTAACTTAAGTACTCAACCCTACATCAGCAACTATGGGCATGCCTGCGCATCATCGGCGCAGGCCTTATTGGCCCGGGTATTAATTTTTGCTGCTTACCAGGGTACAGGTGTTGTTGACCCAACAATAATGGGGCAAGTTCGTGATTTATGTAAGGCGGTGTTAACGCAGTATTCTTTAGATCCGAACTTTATAAGTCCGTTCAGGGATGCCACCCAAATGAGCAGTAAAGAGGTTATTTTTACAGTCAATTTCCTGGCACCTAACAACACAGCACCATGGGATCTGTATTATGGCGATTGGGATGCCTGCGCGCCTTATGAAAACCTGGTAGATGATTATGAGTGCACGGATGGCTTGCCATGGGGTACATCACCGCTGACCGATAAAGTGAATAACTTTAACAATCGCGACCCAAGATTAGGAATGACGATCTATAAGGGTTATGTAGATTTTGGGAACGGTGAGGTTTATCATCCTTCAAACCCGGTTCCAACCGGTTATGGTACCAAGAAATTCCTGGAACCTAAAAATATACCTTATGGCTTTTCTACATTGAGCCAGCAAGATGCTGTTATTATTCGTGCAGGCGAAGTAATGCTGATGTATGCTGAGGCTGAAAACGAACTGTCGGGCGCGGATGCAACCGTTTACCAGTTAACCACTGCGATCAGGGCGAGGGTAGGTATGCCTGCTTATCCGGCTGGTCTGTCGCAGGATGAAATGCGCCAGCGCATCCGCCATGAACGCAGGGTGGAACTGGCATTTGAAGGGTTGCGCCAGTTTGATCTTGTCCGTTGGCATATTGCAGGGCCGATTTTAAACGGCCTGAATACAGGTATGATTACCTTTAACTGGCAGGATAAGTTTTATAAATGGCCGCTACCGCAAACAGAAATTGACAAAAGCGGCGGCGTACTGGTTCAAAATCCTGATTATAAATAGAACCTGGTTATTTAGTATATAGTGTTAATGAGTGTGATAAAGCCCGGCAACGGGCTTTATTTTAATCTGGTAAAAACTATAAAGTTGTATCATCCATCAATTTAATATTTAAATCCATTTTGGGGATAGTTGTATGTAAATACATTTACCTCACCAGTTAATCAGTCAAATTTAAATGTCGGGATATTTTTCAAGGCTCATTAAGCCATGCTTTAGGTTTACTTTCGTTATGCTTTTTGTTTGTGTATGTCTGTTTGCAAAAGGGCAGGACAAAACTGTGAATAATGCGGGCTTGCCTTACAGTAACTATTATACGCTGGCCAACAAACTAAATAACTTTAAGCAGGCAATTGCTACCAGGAAAAACGTTACCGTAACATTTCTCGGAGGATCTATCACTTACAATCCCGGCTGGCGGCAAATGGTTTGTAAATACCTTACAGATAAATTTCCCGCAACCCGGTTTCATTTTATTGCCGCGGGGATCCCGTCGTTAGGCAGCCTTCCCCATGCTTTCCGGTTACAGCGTGATGTGCTTGATTCAGGCAAAACCGACCTGATGTTTATTGAGGCCGCCGTAAATGACCGGGTAAACCATACGGATAGCGTAACACAGGTAAGAGCGCTGGAAGGAATCATCAGGCATGCCAAAATAAATAATCCGGATATGGATCTGATCCTAATGGCCTTTGCCGATCCTTACAAAACAAGCGACTACAACAAAGGCCTTATCCCGCCCGAAATAGCCAACCATCAAATGGTTGCTGAACATTATCACCTGCCGTTCATCAACCTTGGTAAAGAGGTGCGCGATAAAATAAATAATAAAGAATTTAGCTGGGAAGGTGATTTTAAGGATATACATCCGGCACCCTTCGGCCAGCAATTATATTTTGAAAACATAAAAAGCCTCCTTAACACCTGTTTCGATAGCAAGGCTAAAAAGATAGTTAGATCACCATTACCTAAACCGTTGGATAAGGCAAATTTCGAGCATGGTAGTTACTACAATATCAGCAATGCTCATTACAATTCAGGCTGGGCTATTGATAACAACTGGAAACCAACTGATGGCCTCAGCACGAGAGATGGTTTTGTAAATGTGCCGGTGTTAAGTTCTGCAACGCCGGGCTCAACGTTATCCTTACCTTTTAACGGCACTGCTGTTGGCATAGCCATAGTTTCCGGATCGGATGCCGGTGTTATTACTTACCGGGTAGATAACGGCCCCGAAAACACTGTCGATTTATATACCGAATGGAGCAGCATGCTGCATTTACCGTGGTACCTGTTGCTGGGTAGCGATTTAAAGCCCGGAGATCACACACTAACCATCACTATAAATCAATCAAAAAATAAAAACAGCAAAGGCAATGCCTGCCGCATAGTTAACTTTTTGGTAAATAAATAATGCACACAACTCATATACTATAATTATGATCCGTAAGATTTCTCTGTTCGCAATACTTAGCATTGTGATCATTAATACTTGTTTCGGGCAGCAGCCCTTGAAGTTATGGTATGATCAGCCTGCACATGTTTGGGAAGAAACGTTGCCGCTGGGCAATGGTCGCCTGGGCATGATGCCTGATGGCGGGGTAACAAATGAGCACATTGTATTAAATGATATTACACTATGGTCGGGAGCTTCGCAGGATGCCAATAACTACAACGCCTATAAAGTTTTACCACAGATCCGCCAGTTATTGTTGGAAGGTAAGAACGATGAAGCACAGGACCTGATCAACAAGGACTTTGTTTGCACAGGTAAGGGAGGGGGCAGCGTACCATTTGGCTGTTACCAGGTATTGGGTAACCTCGACATAAAATTTAAATATAATGATGCGGGGGCTGCCGATACAGGAGCGAAGTATGAAAACTACGAACGCGAACTATCATTAAACAAAGCCATTGCCCAATGTACCTATCGGGTAAACGGCGTTACCTACAAAAGAGAATACTTTACCAGTTTTGGTACCGATGTAAGCATCATTAAACTAACGACCGATAAACCCGGTCAGCTAAACTTTAGCATAGGCATCAGCAGGACTGAAAGAGGGGTCGCTGTGATAAAAGATAGCGAACTGCAACTAAGCGGGCAGTTGGATAACGGTTATGATGGCAATGGGATGCAATACCTGGCCCGGGTAAAGGCAAAACTAACAGGAGGCAGCCAGAGTACCAATAATAATGAACTAGTGGTAAAAAATGCTACTGAAGCTGTTATTTATATATCTGCCGGAACGGATTTCAGGGGTGCAGATTTTAAGGCGAAAACCGAAACATTGCTGAATACTGCAATCAAAACACCTTATGCTACGGAAAAGCAGCACCACATCGCCAACTTCCAAAAGCTGTTTAACAGGGTAAGCATTAACCTGGGTACAGCGGATAACCTACAAGAAACCACAGATAAAAGGCTGATCTCTTTTCATCGTGCCCCGGATGCTGATACCGGCCTGCCCGTACTCTTTTTCCAGTTTGGACGGTATTTAAGTATCAGCAGTACCAGGGTTGGTTTATTGCCGCCTAACCTGCAAGGTTTATGGGCTAACCAGATCCAAACACCCTGGAACGGCGATTATCACCTGGATATAAACGTACAAATGAACCACTGGCCGCTGGAGGTTACCAATTTATCAGAACTGAACCTGCCGCTGGTTGACCTGGTACGCGAAATGATCCCGCATGGCGAAAAAACCGCAAAGGCCTATTATAATGCTGATGGCTGGGTAGCGCATGTGATCACCAACCCGTGGCATTTTACCGAGCCGGGCGAGAGCGCTTCGTGGGGAGTAACCAAATCAGGGTCGGGCTGGTTGTGCAATAACATATGGGAGCATTATACTTTCACCCACGATAAAAACTACCTGGCAAGCATTTATCCTATCCTCAAAGGGTCGGCCTTGTTTTATAACAGTATCCTGGTAAAAGACCCTAAAACAGGCTGGCAGGTAACCTCACCTTCCTCATCGCCCGAAAATTCGTTCTACCTGCCCAATGGAAAAACGGCAAGTATCTGCATGGGTGCCACTATCGATAACCAGATCATCAGGGAACTGTTCAACAACGTGATTACCGCTTCAGAAATATTAGGTAAGGATGAAGCCTTCCGTAAAGAGTTAACCTCGAAACTAAAAGAATTGCCGCCGCCGGGTGTTATCTCCAAAGATGGCCGCATACAGGAATGGCTGGAAGATTATAAAGAAACAGACCCTCAGCACAGACATGTTTCACATTTATATGGTTTATTTCCTGCTCCGCTAATCACCCCTGAAAGCACGCCGGAACTGGCCGAAGCCGCTAAGAAAACATTAAATGTACGTGGCGACGACGGTCCGGGCTGGTCCATCGCCTATAAAATATTATGGTGGGCCAGGCTTCACGATGGTAACCGGGCCTACAAGCTTTACAAGGAACTGATGAAACCGACGTTCCGCACCGATATAAACTATGGGTCGGGTGGCGGTATTTACCCCAATCTGCTGGATGCCGGCCCGCCATTCCAGATCGATGGTAACTTTGGCGCTACCGCCGGGATAGCAGAAATGCTGATCCAGAGCCATGCCGGGTATATCGAGTTTTTGCCGGCCACTCCTGATGCATGGAAAGTATTAGGTGAAGTAAAGGGATTAAAGGCCCGGGGCAATTTCACGGTAAGTTTTAAATGGCAAAACGGCCGGGTAACTAGTTATCATGTAACTTCGCCCAATGCTGAAAAGGTTAAGCTGAAAATTAACGGACAACTAAAAACGATCATATCCGAAAAAGGCTAATTAAATATGAACTGCAAAATAAAATCACAATTCATTATAGTTATTGGGTTGATAATGATCCAATTTATCGCGCCGGTATCAGCACGGGCTGTTGAAGATAATCATACCGTTAAAATGCTTTATGGCAGTAACGGCGTTATACAATATAATTTAACAACAGGCACCTTTACCGTGTCACACAATACCAGGCGTATTTTTTATAACGCTTATTCACTTGTGCGGGTTAATGGAAGTGAAATTTCATCAAAAGATTATACAGAAAGAAAGTACTCGTCCACACCTATTACCGATGGTTTTGGCAAGGGGCAAAAGCAGATGATCACCCTAAGCGGGAAAGGGATGCCGCAAATGAAACAGGTGTTCTATACCTATCCCCAAAAAGCATTTTGGATGATGGAGATGGAATTAGCAGGTAAAAACATTAAAAGTAATTACATGGCCCCTTTTGTCAGTGATTTTGTACCGGTTAAGGGTGATATACGTTCGTTGTTTGTCCCTTTTGATAATGATACTTTCATCAGTTATGAGGCAAAGCCTTTTAATAATCCAGCCGCAGACACAAGCGCGGAAGTAGGAGCAGTATACGATAACGAAGGCAGGAATGGAATTGTTGCAGGCTCATTAGAGCATGGCGTTTGGAAAACAGGCGTTCGCACGGTATCGAATACTGAAAAAGAATCAATTGAAGTATGGGGCGGATATTCAGCAGTAAATGTAACCAGGGACGAGATCGCTCATGGAGAGATCAGCGGCGATAAGCTTAAATCACCAAGAATCTTTATCGGCTATTTTCCTGATTGGAGAAACGGCATGGAAGAATATGGTAAAGCCAATCGTATTGCCGACCCGCCTTTTGTTTATAACTGGACAAAGTCTACACCTGTTGGATGGAACAGCTGGGGTGTTATGCAGGGCGATTTATCCTATGAGAAAGCTGTAAAAGTGGTTAATTTTTTTGCCGATAGCGTACCGGCTTTCCGCACAGGCAACACCGCCTATATTGATCTGGATTCCTATTGGGACAAAATGATCAAGGGAGATGATTACAGTCAGTTAAAGCAATTTGCCGATTACTGTAAATCAAAAGGGTTACAGCCGGGCGTGTACTGGGCACCATTTACCGACTGGGGCCACGATGGCGGCCCTAACCGTAAGGTAGAAGGCAGTAGCTATACCTACGGCGATATATGGACTAAAGTTGGTAACGGTTATCATGATATTGATGGTGCCCGTGCACTTGACCCAACCCATCCCGGTACGCAGCGAAGGATAGATTATTTTATCGGGCACCTGAAAGCCTGCGGGTTTAAAATGATCAAGATCGATTTTTTGGGTCACGCGGCTGTTGAATCGAATAAATTTTATGATCCCACGATAACTACAGGCATGCAGGCTTATCGTAAAGGTATGGAATACCTTATCAGTAAACTTGACGGGCAAATGCTTATCTACGCTGCCATTTCGCCCAGCCTTGCTACGGGCAGGTATGTACATTCAAGGCGTATCGCCTGCGATGCTTTCAAAACCATTGATCAAACTAAATACACCTTAAATAGTGTAACCTACGGTTGGTGGCAAACCTACCTGTATAATTATATTGATGCCGATCATGTGGTTTTGGATCACCAGTCTGTGGGAGAGAACAGGGCCCGGTTATTGTCTTCTATTATTACCGGCACCTTCATAACCGGCGATGATTTTTCGGTACACGGCCCCTGGTCGCAGCATGCCAAAGAATGGTACCAGGATAAGGAGTTGCTAAAGGTTGTTGAAAATGGAAAAGCTTTTATGCCGGCAGATGGAAACACTGGAAAAGGCGCGTCAAATATATTCAGCCGCAAAATAGGGGATAACTTATATGTAGCTGTATTTAATTATGGTGCTAGCGCGAAGACTTTTGTATTGGATGCAAAACGCCTGGGCTTAACCGGCGATAGGGTGTACAATGGCATAGAATTATTGCAGGGAAGTAAAGTAGCGCTCAATAATGCTGCAAACATAAGCCTTCCGGCGGCGGATGCGATGCTGTTTAAATTCAAAATTAATTAGTACAGAGCGCCTGGAAAAAAGCTTCCATACAATAGCTGAATACCTTATACCAAATTTAAACCTGCTGTCTCATAGGCGGGTTCACAGCATTAGCAATATCAACCTTATTCTATTAATAAAATAAGGTTGATATGTTAATGCTTTTTTAATGTTTTATTAAGCCATACAGGTTTCTTTGTAGTATCAATTGTACAACCAGGTTATCGCATAGCGTATACCCCCTAACTTAATTTTTTCTTAAATTGATATGCAAATTAATATGAATAAGATGCCCGGTTTTATCTGGGTTTTGCTAATGCTTACTACAACGGCTTTTCAGGGTGTAGCCCAATCAACACACAAGCTTAAACCTCATACCCCTGTTGATACTTTGTTGGATGCTTATAATTTATGGTGGAATACCCCCGGACCGGGTTCGGCGCAATCTATGCCATTGGGCAATGGGGATATTGGTCTTAATGTTTGGGTCGAGAAAAACGGCGACCTTGTATTTTACATAGCTAAAACCGACGCCTGGGGCGGAGAGATAGATCCCGGTAAAGATATATGGGTAAACCAGGGTGGTGTATTGATGAAATTAGGGGCCGTAAGAGTGTCCGTTACGCCTAATCCGCTATCCGGCAGTCCAGCTTTTAAGCAAATACTTAAACTTCGCAATGGGGAAATAATTGTTCAGGAAGGCACAGGCGCTAATGAGGTTGATTTTAGGGTTTGGGTGGATGCCAATAACCCGGTTATCAGGGTGGAGGCGAAGAGCAGCCGCCAATCAACTGTGAGCGTAAAGCTTGATAACTGGCGCGCGGGACTAACAGACACCATTTTGAGCAATCAGAAAAACAGTATCGCCTGGTATCACCATAACTCACCAACAGCCGATCCTCATCTAGCCAATCTTACTTTCGGCGCAGTAATTACAGGTAAAGGCATAACTAATAAAGGTGATACAACCCTGCAATCGACCCAAAAAGTTACCTCGCAACTTATTTCTATTTATCCTTTAACTGCTGTTGCAGGCAGTGGCAATGAATGGTACTCCACGCTAAAGCAGCATATAAACCGGCTTGAAAAGCTTGATCTGAATCAAACTCGTTTGGCTCACCAGCAATGGTGGCGGCAATTTTGGGAGCGCAGCTGGGTATTTGTTAGCGGTAATGAAACGGCCACAAATATTACGCAAGGCTATATTCTGCAGCGCTTTGTTACGGCCTGCGCAGGCAGGGGAGCGTATCCTGTCAAATTCAACGGGTCTCTTTTTGTGGTGGATAACCCTGTCAAAAATGTAAATGCTGATTACCGTGCGTGGGGAGGCCAGTATTGGTTTCAAAATACCCGCGCCATGTATTGGCCAAGGCTAATGGCAGGCGACTTTGATATGATGCTGCCCTTATTCCGCATGTATGCCAATATTCTTCCTGCCGATGAGGCGCAGATTAAGCAATTTTATAACCATGGCGGTGCTTATTTTGCCGAAACCTCTCCATTTTGGGGCGGGTTAAACTTTATGGGGCCGGGTGTTAAAGCAAATTACACTAATCATTACTTCACCCCAATATTGGAATTGAGCATGATGATGCTTGATTATTATGAATATACAGGCGATACCGCATTCGCCAAAAAAACATTGCTGCCTATTGCTACAGCTGGGCTCCGGTTTTTTGATGAACATTTTAGCCGCGACAGTACCATTAAGCTATTGCTCGACCCGGACAATTCTATTGAAATGTTTTGGAAAGTACATAACCCCGCGCCGGATATTGCAGGCCTGCACGCCGTACTCAGCCGGATGCTGAAATTACCCGTTATCCTGGTTGATGAAAATACACGCCATCACTGGCAGCAATTTTATAATGAATTGCCACCACTGCCAACCGCAGATGTTAACGGCAAAACGGTGCTGCTGCCCTACACCGGCCCGCAAACTGCACAATCATTTAACAGCGAAAATCCTGAATTGTATGCCATATATCCTTTCCGCTTATATGGTTTAGGTAAGCCTAACCTGAATGTGGCCATCAATACATTTAACGCCCGTAAGCAGCGCGACAAAGGCTGCTGGGTGCAGGACCCTATTCAGGCTGCCATGCTTGGCGATGCGGGTACGGCTCAGGAATACGTTAGCTTTAACTTCGCCCGTAAAGATCCTCGGCTTAAATTCCCTGCCTTTTGGGCAAAAGGGAACGATTATGAGCCGGATGAGGACAATGGCGGCAACGGCGAAAACGGCCTGCAGCAAATGCTGATGCAAACCGATAGCAAAAAAATAATGCTGTTACCTGCGTGGCCCACTGGCTGGGATGCTGTATTTAAACTCAACGCGCCATACAAAACAACGGTTGAGGGCCGGGTTTCAAAGGGTAAACTTGTTTATCTGAAAGTTACGCCTGCCAGTCGTTTAGCTGATGTGGTTGCTATCCCGGGCAAATAACCTCAGCAGATCTGTCATTCAATAAAAAATTAAGCTACCCACGGTTGCCGGATATAATAATATGCTAAAACAGGCGATAAAATAATATTATTATTTGTTAAATTTATACATGTTCCCCTGGCTTAATTTTTTATTGAATTGTTACTGATATAATATCACAATCTTTAAAATATAAATTGTTTTTATTGTATTTTAGCCAAACCAAGCAAGCAAATACCATGTTCGCTGGCCTAAATTATAAATATACACATAGGGGATGCTTGAGTTGTAATGCTTTTGTGTACTTGTAAACATGAGATTTTTTTTATCGGGTCTAGTCGCGGTTATTTTATCAAATATCCTGTTCATATTGCCAGGCAATGCGCAATCGTATGGACTAGGGTTCTATAGCCACGAAGTAGTACAGGATAAACGCACCGCCCTTGATCTCGATCTGAATAATGTAGCTGCTAAAGACAGTATTGAAGTATCGTTCGATCTGTCCTTCATCCCCAACCACGAGGTTTATTTCGGATACCTGTTAAGGCTCATCGGCGATGATACGCAAAACATCGACCTGGTGTACGATAACCAGGCTAATATCCGCCATTTTAAGATCATAATAGGCGAGCGCCTGTCAAAGATCGCGTTTAACATCGATGATAAATTATTGTACGGTCATTGGAATAAACTGCGATTGCTTATCGACTACAAACACGATAAGATCACCGTATTTTCCGGTAGCGAATCATTCAGCGAGTCGGGTGTTCACCTAAAACAAATTACCAACTACAAACTGCTTTTTGGCGCTAATGCCTACCGCCAGTTTCAAACTACGGATGTACCGCCGCTGAAACTACGGGATGTGAAGATATTGCAAAATGGTAAGCTGCTATCAAACTGGCCACTAAACGAGGGGCAGGGTAATATAGCCCATGAAACTGTTAGTCAGAATAACGGAACGGTTGCTAATCCGTTGTGGATCAAATCCCTTCACCGAAACTGGCAGATGGAGAAGGAGTTTACGGTGCCCGGTGATGCCAGTGTTGCTTTTGATGCTGCCAACGAAAAGGTTTACATCATCACTGCCGATTCATTGGTAACTTATGCCGTTAATAAAAACCCGCAGCTAAGCAGTACCGCCTACAATTCGGGCAGGCAAATGCTGGTGCCAGGTGATCAGGCTTTGTACAATCATGGCAAGCTGTATTATTTGTACATCGATCAGATGGCTATCGGTACTTATGACCTGCAAAGTGGGAAATGGAACAAGGGTTATAAAAATTTAGCCACCAATAACGGCCATCTCAATAAGTTTTTCAATAATAAAGACAGTTCTATATATACCATTGGGGGCTACGGGCAGCTGATTTATAAAGACAGTGTAAAACGCTATAACGTTACCACCAATAGCTGGCAGCAAGTAAAGGTTAAGGGTGATACCTTCACGCCGCGATACCTGGCGGGATTAGGCACAAATGCAAACGGCGATACTGCCTATGTAATTGGTGGCTACGGAAGCGCATCGGGCCAGCAGATAGTTAATCCGCATAATATTTACGATATGATGCGGTTTTCAGTAAAGGATAAAACCTTTAAAAAACTGTTTACCATTGATACCAAGGACGATGATTTCGTGTTCGCCAACTCGCTGGTTATTGATGAAAAAGACAGGTCGTATTATGGGTTGATATTTCCTCAGCATAAATTTAATTCGAGCCTGCAATTGATCCAGGGCTCGTTGGATAAAGCGCAGTACCATATTGTTGGCGACAGCATCCCTTACCTGTTTCACGATGTTTATTCTTATGCTGATATATGCTATCTACCTGCAAGCGGGCAGTTTTTAGCCGTTACGTTGTTCCGCGAAAAAGATCAGACAAGGATCAAGATTTATTCGCTGTTAAGCCCGCCCGAACCTTTAAGCGACCAGGCTGTGGCAATTGCGCATAACAACTATTTATTATGGCTGGGCATAACTTTTATATTGGCTGTAATTGCCGCCGGGCTGCTTTATTTCCGTAAAAAAACGGCGATGAGTCAACCGCCTGCGCCGGAGCCGGTAGTAGAATATCCGGCAGTAGCCTATCATCCCGAACAGGAAGTTATAACGGCCGAAGAAGATTGCACAAAGAATATCAATAAAAACGCCATCTTCTTATTCGGCGATCTGCAGCTTTTTACACCTGAAGGTAACGAAATAACCAAATATTTTACGCCGCTGCTTAAAGAGTTATTCCTGGTTATTTTACTGTATTCGGTAAAGCTAGACAGGGGTGTTAGTTCCGAAAAACTGAACGAAATACTTTGGTTTGATAAATCGGAAAAGAGCGCGCGTAACAACCGTTCAGTAAATATAGCCAAGCTTAAATCGCTGCTCGATAAAATGGGTAGCTGCCATTTATCAAAAGATACCGGGTACTGGAAAATAGAGATTGATTACAATAAAATATTTGTTGATTATCACAAATACCTCAATATCGTATCCAATAAAAACAAGCTGGATAAGCAAAAGATAATTCAGCTTACACAAATTACGCAGCGGGGCAACTTTTTATCAAATATCGAATACGAATGGCTGGATGCTTTTAAGTCGGAAGTATCAAACCAGATCACAGATTCTTACATATATTTTGCAGGCAGCGTTAAAATTGAGGATGACCCTGAGTTCCTGATCAAGCTATCCAACGATATTTTCTATTTCGACCCGGTAAACGAGGACGCGATGATCTTAAAATGCAAAGCACTATCGCTTATTGGCAAGCATTCGCTGGCAAAAAACACCTTCGAAAACTTTAATAAGGAGTACAGGGCCATTTACGGCGAGGCATTCACCCGCGATTTTCATTCAATTCTTGAATAAATCTGTTACAAACCGATTTCGTGGTTTAATTAATCAAATTTTAATAATTAATTAAGTGCAGCGGGCAAATTTGGGATTATAACCTATTTTATAATCCTGTGCCTGTAAATGGTTTGCAGCCACCTGAATTATAAATCTGAAACTTTAAAAATTAAGGATTTAATGATGAAAAAAGTATTTTCGGCTATTTTGCTTATGGGGCTAAGCTTTGTTGCCCTGGGCCAGCGTTTGCACAGTAAGACATCGGCATTTACAAGTTATAAAGGGTTGGTAATGGCAGGTTACCAGGGCTGGTTTAATGCCCCCGGCGATGGTGGCGGCCGCGGCTGGAACCACTATGTGTCGCATGGTAAATTTGAGCCGGGCTTTACCAATATCGATATCTGGCCCGATGTAAGCGAGTATAAAAAAACCTATAAGACCCCGTTTAAACTGGCTGATGGAAGCGATGCTTATCTGTACAGTTCGTACGATGCATCCTCAACCGAAACGCATTTTAAATGGATGCAGCAATATGGTATCGACGGTGTATTTGTACAGCGGTTTATTGCCGATGTACAACGCGGCAATGGCCGTAAACATAACGACGAGGTATTGGCTAATACCTTAAAATACGCGCAGCAGTACCATAGGGCCATATCGGTGATGTATGACCTGTCGGGTATGCGGGCTGGTGGCGATTCGACTGTGATCAAGGATTGGAAGCATTTGGTGGATAGCCTGAAGGTGACCAACCGGGGGAATAAACAAACCTGGCTGTACCATAACGGTAAACCGCTGATTGCCATATGGGGCATTGGGTTTAACGATCACCGGCAATACGGCCTTGCCGAAGCGGAAAGAATTATAGAATTTTTTAAGAACGATCCGGTTTATGGCGGCTGCGCAATATTGCTGGGCGTACCTACCTACTGGCGCGATTTTGGGTCGGATACGGAGAAAGACCCGCATCTGCATGATCTGCTGCGCGAGGTTGATATTGTGCACCCCTGGTTTGTAGGCCGGTATAATGAGGATAGCTACCCTAAATTTCAGGCCCGGATAGTTGATGATATAGCCTGGTGCAAAGCCAATAAGGTAGATTATGTGCCAACAGTATTTCCCGGTTTCAGCTGGCATAACATGAACCCGCGGAGCCCGCAGAACCAGATTCCCCGTAATCGCGGGCATTTTTACTGGGATCAGATCAGCGGTGCCATAAAAAGCGGTGCAGACATGCTATACGTAGCCATGTTTGATGAAGTTGACGAAGGCACAGCCATTATTAAGGCATCTAAAAACCCGCCGGTTGGTTTAAGTACATTCGTTACTTATGAAAATGATATCCCTAATGATTATTATTTATATTTAACAGGTTATGCCGGCAAAATGATTAAGAAACAAGTGCCGTTCAGAGCCGATGTGCCGCCACCTGTTAACAAATAGTAAATCAAAGCTATAAACCAGTTCTAAGCAAAATATGAATTTGATAAATCGCGTATTTTTAATAGCAGCATTAGCTGGGTTGATTCATTTAGGTGCATCGGCCCAAACAAATAAAACTGCTGTTAAAACCTTTTGTAATCCCATAAACCTGCCTTATAATTTTCAAAGCGATGGCGGCATAACCCGCCGTGAGGCTGCCGACCCCACCATTGTTTTGTATAAGAATAAATACTGGCTGTTTGTCTCCAAACAAAAGGGCTATTGGTTTTCGGACGATATGATCGACTGGCACTTTGTTAAGCCCGAAGGTTTGCCGCTGGATGTTTACGCGCCCTCCATAACCGTAATTAATAACAAGCTGTATTTTTTTGGCGGGAATAACACCGGGGCCTTCACTACCGATGACCCTGCCATAGGCAAGTGGAAAAATATTAGTCGTTATGCCGCCGGTTGTACCGATCCCTACCTGTTTAATGATACCGATGGCAAACTGTACCTGTACAATGGCTGCTCGGATAAAGACTCGCTGCAGGTTGTACAAATAGATGCCAAAACCTTTTTACCCATTGGCAAACATTTTAAATTAGCAAACTCGAACACCAGCCAGCATGGGTGGGAAGTACCGGGCGATGATAACCGTGATTCTAATGACCGGCCCTGGATAGAAGGATCGTACATGAACAAAATAGGGGGTAAATATTATCTGCAATATTCGGCACCCGGTACGCAGTTTAAAACCTATGGCGATGGCGTTTATGTGAGTGACAAACCGGATGGTGATTTTGTATATGCAAATTATAGTCCCTTTTCATTTAAGCCAACCGGGTTTATTACAGGCGCGGGGCATTCCAGCACATTTACTGATAAACAGGGCGAATACTGGCACATTGCTACCGGTACCATATCGGTAAGACACATGTTTGAGCGGCGTTTGGTATTGTATCCAACATTTGTCACTGCCGATGGTCAACTGGTTACCGATACTTACCTGGGCGATTATCCGCAGTATGCGCCGGGTACAACCAAGCATAGCTTAATGAAAAAGTCGCCAAAATGGATGCTGCTATCCTATAATAAAAAAGCGACAGCCTCATCGGTGCTTGGCGCTAATGGCAAGCAGAACTTTGATATAGCTAATGCCTTTGATGAGGATATCCGCACCTGGTGGTCGGCGGCTACGGGTAATGCGGGCGAATGGCTGCAGGTTGATCTGGATAAAATAAACACCGTAAATGCCATACAGATAGACTTTGCTGATCAGGATGCCAAAGCCGACGCTTTTACGCCCGGCGATGGTTACCGTTACGTGGTGGAAGCATCAGTGGATAAAAAGGTGTGGCATACCATCATCAACCATAAAAACGATGGGAGGGATGCCCCTCATGATTATACACAGCTTAACAAGCCGGTACAAGCCCGTTACCTGCGCATTACCAATGTGCATTGCCCCGCGCAAGGTTTGTTCTCCATATCCGGTCTGCGGGTTTTTGGCAAAGCACCCGGACCGTTGCCTGATAGGGTTAAGCAATTCACCATTGATCATACCACTGATGAACGTACAGTGCATATCAAATGGACAGCTTCGCCCAATGCGGAATTTTATATTGTTCGCTACGGTGTTGGCATTGATAAGCTTTATAGCAGTTACCAGGTTTACAAGGACACACAACTGGATATAAACGCCTTAAATAGTAATACCAAATATTACTTTACTATTGATGCCGTGAACGCTGCAGGTATAACATTTGGTACCAGTGTATCAACCAATTAATAGTAAGGTTACGGGTTGATTGGCTGCTGCCGTTAATTACATCACAGGTGTTCGAAAGATTAAAGAAAGGGTCACCCTGAGGCACTCGAAGCATGCGGGCAAAGGCCTTTACGCTTACCCTTCGAGTGCCTCAAGGGTGACCCTACGCTCAATATTTGTAATAAAATAAATCTTTCGAATACCTATGTTACTCACAAAAAAAGCCGCTGAGATCAATCTGATCTCAGCGGCTTTTTTTGTGAGCTGAAATGGTTATTACAATTCAGGCTTGGTTGGCCTTGTTGCAGTAAGGGGGGTTATGCCTTTGAACATTTGGGCACCATCGCCTGTCAGTCTTAAATAATAATCTGATGAGCAAGCGGTTCCATCTTCATCAAGTGAGACGAAACCCGGGCCTGGTACTCCGTTTACTATTGTTGCTGGTCCTGCTGGTACAAATGCCTGACTTTCGGCTGTTTTAACTATCTGATTGCCTTCATTGAATTCATCATACATAGAGATATAAAGACCCTGGGCCCCGGCCTTTGTCATATTGTAAAATTGCCTCCACATAAAATCGCCGTGTACCCTTTGGTGGGCGCTCAGGTCGCCTGGTAATACACATGGCTGATAGTCGATACCATTGCCACGGCAATATACTTCATCGGGCTGGTTGGTGTTTGTATAAAAGCCATCAGAATCATTGATGTTGCCAATCCGTCCAACCATCCATGGCGAAAGCATGTTAAAGGCTTTATAAGTACCCAGGAAACCGGGCCTTGAATCACTATTCTGATCGCGCCAGTGGGTTGGCACGCCACCAATAACATAGCAGCCCTTGCTTTGAAACCACTTGATCACAGACAAGCAGGTGGCTGCGTCAAAGTTGTGGTTATCATCGCTAAAACCAAAGCCCCAGATACACACTACCGGTTTGCCATTTTGCTTGGCATACTGCGGAGATGAAGTAAGCGCCGACATTTTGTTTGTCCAGTCGGTTTCCATCTCGGTAGCCATATTTGTCCAGCCGCTTACATCGTACATAATGTAAAATTTAACGCCATTATTTTCGGCAGCTATTTTCACCTTGGCCGCCATGGCATCGCGAATAGGACCTTCAATGCCGCTTGGATTAAAGCGTTGCAGGGCAGCACCATCAATGCCATACTGTTTCATCCATTTAAACTGAATATCAACAGTTTGGTCGCTAAATGAAGAAAATACGGTTGCTGGCTGCCCATTATTTAAGTTGGGATATTGGGTTGGATAAGTGCTGGTATAATCGCGCACATCAGGCCATGCGCTAATTCCTGTATTAGTTGGCGACGGCTGTTGCTCCCAGGTTTGGGTCCAATGCCAATACAAGTTAATCGGCGATCCGTCGCCTATTGCCGCAAACCATCCCTGGTAGCCCACAATCACTTTACCTACCACATCGCCTACCGGCGAAGTGGTATGAACAGCTGTGGTATCTGTTTTGGGAGGTGGGGTAGGGCTGGTTTTCTTTGAACAGCTGCATATTACCCCGGGTAAAAGCGCTAAAAATAATAACGTGTTCATATTTCTTGTTCTCATACTCTTTTAATTTTTGCTTTTTACAAATCCGCTTGGTACAACCTTTTTAATGGTTCCGTCGGCATTATAGTATAATTTATCAAAACAGATAGACCTTAACCAGTCCTGGTGCGAGAGCGAACTGTTATGATAAAATGCATACCATTGCCCCTTATACTCTGCTATTGAACCGTGGTTGGTATAGCTATCGGTAGGATCCATGTAAATGCCTCTGTAAGTCCATGGCCCTAACGGGCTGGTACTGGTTGCATAGCGCATTTGATTGTGTTTGCCTTTAACATCATGGTTATCAGAATACGAAAGGTAGTAAATGCCATTTCTTTTATGAACCCAGCTGGCTTCGTGAAAATCTTCCAGGCCTTCCATTTTGCGCATTTCACCATCAATCTCCACCATATTATCTTTTAGTTTGCCACCTTTGCATATTCCGCCGCCGCCATAATAAAAATAAGCCTGGCCGTCGTCGTCAACAAATACACACGGGTCTATCATAGATTCAAGGCCTTTAATATAACCTTGCGATTTAAAACCACTTGCGGGGCTTTTGCTGGTAGCAACGCCAATTTTCCAGGTATGGTTCCAGTCCGTTCCGCTTGGGTGGGGGAAATAGAAGTAATAGGTGCCGTTTTTATAAGCACAATCAGGTGCCCACATAAAGCCACCTTCGGGGCGGCCCCATTCAACCTGACTGGCGCGCAATATTTCGCCCTCGTCTTTCCAGTGCACCATGTCGTCGGTCGAGTAAACGTGGTACTGGTCCATCAGGTCACACCCCCGGGCAGGGGCTACATCATGAGATGGGTATACATAAAGCCGTCCGTCTTTCCAAACATGTGCAGATGGGTCGGCAGTATAGATATCCGTTACAAAAGGATTGCCCACAGCTGCGGTATCAGTTTTCTGCTGGGCAGAGCAGGCGGTAGATAATAAACCAAGGCAAAGTATCATTGCGGTATGCAAGTACACCACTTTACTTTTACCGGTTAATATGCTTAACAAGTTATATATATTCATAGAAAGATATTCTTTAAAAGTACCGGAGAGAATTTTCTCCCCGGTACTTTTGGTTGTTAAAGTTGATATGGTTAAGGAACAGTTATTGGGAAACAACCTTGATATCATCAATGCCATAATTTTGATCTGATGTTACGTTGGCGGAGGTCCAGAAAAATATTTTTACAAAATTCATGGCCGTCAGGTCAGGGCCGCCATCTCCCGTAATTTGTGCCCCGGGGTCGTTAAAATTGAGTTGCAGGTGGTTCCAGCCATTTTTTAACGTAGGGATAATTGAAGCCAAAGGCCAGCCAATACGATTCTTATCCGGATCCCCGGCACTGCTGAACTGTATCTGCCCGTCTAACTTCAGTAACGAAACATCCGGAACATATAACCAGAGTTGTAGTTGCCCTGTTGTAAGGGTTTCAGTTGTATTAACAGGGGCTGCCAGTGTTTTAATAAACTGCTCAAAGTTTTGCCCGGTAGCTAATGTTGCCTGCAAAAAGCCTTTTCCTTCTTTTTGGCCGCTTGTTACTTCAACCGGAGTACCTACTACTTGCCAGCCATCAATCGCATCACAATTATCTATCTCCACAGGGGGCGGCGGCGGCACTGCTGCAACCCTAATGTCATCAATACTATAGTTTTGAGGGGTAGCTACATTGGCTGTTGTCCAAAAGAATATCTTTACAAAATTCATAGCCGTGAGGTCCGGTCCGCCATCTCCTGTAATTTGTGCCCCCGGGTCGCTAAATTTGAGTTCCAGGTGGTTCCAGCCATTTTTTAATGTTGGAATGATTGTAGCCAAAGGCCACCCAATACGATTTTTATCCGGATCGGCGGCACTGCTGAACTGGATCTGCCCATCTAATTTCAGCAGGGATACATCCTGTATGTACAGCCAAAGTTCCAGTTCGCCTGTACTTATTTTTACTTTTGTGTTAACAGGAGCAGGCAATGTTTTAATAAACTGCTCAAAGTTTGATCCGGCTGCCAATGTTGCCTGTACATAGCCTTTCCCCTCCTTTTGCCCGGTTGTTACTTCAGTTGGTGAGCCAACTACCTGCCAGCCATCAACTGCATCGCAATTATCTATTACAACCGAGGTATCAATTACCACTGGTGTGGTATCCTTAGGCGGTGGTTTCAGGTACGAGGTATCTCTGGATTTATACTGCTCCTTTTGGCAGCTAATAACTGTAAATGCTATTACGACGATGGAACATACCATCAATATTTTAGTGAATTTCATTTCCTTTTACTTTAAATTATTGTTTAGGAACATCTACCTGTATTATGTTAGAAAAATTGGAGCTGTTGTAACTATCGCTTAAACGCACTCCAACGCGTACAAAAAATGTACGGCCCGGTATAAGGTTAGGCACCGTTAAGGTCATCGACTTATCGGCTGGGGTCATATCAACAAAGTCTTTATTGATGGTTACTGCATTCGCATCAGAGAAAACCTGTATGGAAGCTCCTGTACCTACCAGGGCGGTTGTGTTAACATAAGGCTGGGTATCCTTAATAGTTGGCATGCCCGCCGCTATCGGTGCATCAATATCATACGTGAGGGTTAGTGTTGTACCGTTCAAAGTGGCGGTAAAATTCTTAATCACGATGTAAGGCGTAACGGTAAAGTTATGCGTTGTGCCCTTAGTAAGGTTAACGGTTACCGTGTCATAAACAGGCCAAAAGGCACCTCCCGTAGGCACAACCTTGTAGCCCCCGCTAAACAATTGGGTGTCCTCAAAAGTTCCGTCAAATTTACTGGGGATGGTTTGAGGAGCGGTCCAGCCTATTTGCTGAAGCCAGATTTGGGTACTGCCGCCCGATGTAGGGAAATTACCGCCTGTTGATGATATTAAAGTACCCTGAAATGAAGCATTGGGCCCAGGATAATTATCTATTTTTGTGCACGCAGAACTCGCAAGTATCGCTACGCCCATCAAAATTCTGCCAATTAGTTTTTTCATATCTTTAATTTTTTTGAATTTTTAATTTCTTAATAACCAGGATTGTTTGGCAACAGGTTGGGGTTCTTCGCAATTTCTCCGCCCGGAAGTGGTTCGTAGTAATTTTGTTTCGGGAAAGTATATTCGCGGTTAAACAATTCAGGTTCGGCCAGGAAGATGTATTTGTTTTCGTCAAATACATAATATGGCATCAGGCCTTTAAAGTGTGCTTTGTCCAACACCACATCGGCGGTGCGCCATCTTTTCAGATCCCAGTAATACTGGTTTTCGAAGGCAAGTTCCATGCACCTTTCGTTACGTACTTTAGTAAGGTCGATAGAGGAATAAAGTGCTGCACCGGCCCTGTCCCTTATCAGGTTGATATCAGCTAATGCATCGCTTGTATTGCCTAATTCAACAGCAGCTTCGGCACGGTTCAGCAATATTTCCGCATAACGAAGGTCTATCCAGGGCTGTACGCTTGTGTTTAGGTTAACCGTTGCCTGTAGCCTGGTATAATCAACATATTTACGTACGTATAAACCTGTGCGCGTTAATTCATCATCGCCTGTCCACGGCCCTGTAAAGCCAATAACCTGCACACCCTGGTACAGGGTTGATGTAGAACTTGCAAGTATGTATGAGCGTGAGTTAGATGGTTTTGCAACTTCAGCGGCAGCTGTTCCGCTAAAAGATGGATAGATACCTCTTTGCATATCGAAGGTAAGTCCTCTTAAGGTTGCTCCCGGGAAATAAATGGTGGCCTGCAACCTTGGTTCAAGCTGCTGCATTAGTTGTGCACGGTTATCGTAACGTGTAGGCGTACCATCGGCGTTGGTTATTGGTAAGGTTCCCCAAAGGTTTACCAAATCCAGTGTAGGGTATGATCGCGAAAGTGCATTAGCTGTAAAGTAGCGCGGCGACATGGTATCATCCCAGCTATGGGCTGTATTGTTAGCTATGGAATATTGTTTTATAAATATATTCTCAGGGCTGTTAGGTTTCAGGAACAGATCAACATAATTCTGCACCTTATCACCCGGGGTTGCATTATAAAGCGAGTACACACCATCAAGTAATTTCGCGGCATCGTAAGCTGCCTGGAAATATCCTGTAGCAGCTGAGGCGGGGATACCTACTGCACCTGATGCACGTGCTTCTCCGTCAACAAAATTTACTGAACCATATTTGGCAACACACGCGGCATATAACATTGCCCGCGATTTTAATGCTGCGGCAACATATTTGTTAGCCCTTCCTGCATCGCTGGTTGCGGGCATCATTTTGTAACCCAGATCAAGTTCAGCGCCGATAAAATCCCAAACGGCTTGTTCTTTATCGCGATGTACCTGCAATGTTGCCAATGGTGCACCCGGATCCTGCGCAACTGTTATAATAGGTACACCGCCATAGCGTTTAGCCAAACCAAAATAATAGTAAGCCCTTAAAAAGTGGGCCTCGCCCAAAAGCTGATCTACCCCTGTCTGGGTCAGATCGGCAACATGCTTGGGCAGCTCGGCTATCATGATGTTAACATTCCTGATATCGCCGTATGGCCAGAAACCAAAGCCTGTGCCAATATCCATGCCGCTCCAGGGGCCAACCTCTTCGCCTGTACAGGCGGCTTCGTTATAAAACGACATCCAGTCATTACCTCCATGTTCAAAGCCTGCAGGGCTTTCGGCACCATCATTTGAACTGGGTACGTATTTAAAATCCTCTATGGGTAAGTCTTGGTATATAGTTGCTAAAAACGATTGAATACCCGCCTGACTGTTAAATATAACATCAGACGTAAAGATATTTTTTGGTGCAACATCTAACTTTTGGCAGGAGGTTATCAACGCTCCTGTAACCAAGCATATCGCAATAATTAATTTTTTTATAATTTTCATCTGTCAATAATTATTCGTTAATAATTTGCCTTTTAAAGGCACTCATGAGATGCTTCGCAGTTTAAAAGGAAACGTTAGCTCCCGCGTTAAAAGTCCTGTTCTCCGGATAGGTATATCCTCCTAATGCTACACTGAAATCGCCATTGTCCGTTGGATTAGGGCCCTGGTGTTCAGGGTCATAATTTTTGAGCCCGGTAAATGTTAACAGGTTATAGCTGTTTATATAAAATCTTAATTTTTTAACACCTATACGTTTTAAAAATAAAGGAGACAAGGAGTAGCCAAACTCAAGCGTTTTTATACGCAGGTAGCTGGCGTTCTGTATTGCTTTTGTGCCTTGCGCAATTGGTGAGCCCATTGCCGGGTAATATCCTGGTACCCATTGCGTGTTGGGGTCAAAAACATTTGCATTGGGGTCTACTGTATGCCAGCTATCCAAAAAGCGGGTTAACGCACTTCCCTGGTACATCAGCGGCTGTGCAAATTGCTCGCCGTATTGCACGTAAACACCGGCAGCGCCTTGTAAAAGCATGGTCATATCAAACCCTTTATAACTTAAGCCAATGGTTAGGCCATAGTTATATAATGGAATATCAGAAGTTGCAATAGGTGTATTATCCTTTGAGTCTATCACACCGTCATGGTTAGTGTCCTGATAGTAATAATCACCGGGGATAACACTATTGTTGCCTCCGCCCATGTTCACACCATAATTCTGTATTTGCTTGTAGCTGGTAAACTGCCCGGCATAAGTAGGGCCCCACCATATGTTCTGATACCTGCCTGCCTGGCTGGCCTGCCATTGTTGAAATTCGTTGCCAAAAGTACCTTGTAACTGGGTCATGTCCCTTAAGCGGGTTGTACCTATGTTACCGGTAAGGTTTACACCCAGTTGGCCAAATGTGTTCCTGTATGATAGGCTAAAATCTAAGCCTTGCACCCTGTCGCTATTGTAGTTGATCTGCGGTGTTGGAGCGCCCACAGTACCTGGCAGAACTGTAGAAGGTGTGGCTACTAATCCTGTCCTGTCGTTTCTGAAAATCTCAACAGTTCCGTTGATCTTTCCATTCAACAGGCCGAAATCAAGTCCTATGTTCTTTATGATACTTACCGGCCATGTTAAACCAGGGTTACCAAGTTTTGGTGCTGAGCCGTTTACAGGTGTAGAACCAAAAATATAAGAGTTTACAGGATAGGTATAGCCGGTTACATAATTGTATGCATTACCAGCCTCATCACCAACTTTACCATATGAAGCCCTAAGCTTTAGGTTAGAGAGGATCTTATCAGAAACCAGGTTACGAATGAAGCTTTCTTTAGTTAAAACCCAGCCCACTGATCCGCCTGGGAAGAAACCCCATTGATCGGGCCCCGGTTGATACAAGCTGGTACCGTCACGACGGAAGCTGAATTCAGCAAGGTACTTTCCTTTATAATCATAGTTAAACCTTCCTATAATACTCTTGTGGGCATAATCCTGTAAAGCGCCGGCATCTTGGCCACCCGTCATATTTGAATTTGCCAATCCTCCAAATAAATAATCTATAGGTATGTTGGTATCGCGGTAAGCATTAAAATTATCTGCAGTATTATGGCTTTGCTCATAGGTAACCATCGCGGTTATGTTATGATCCTGGAAAAAGGTATGCGCGTAATTCAGCGTTATCTGGCTTAACGTATTAAAATGCGTGTAATACTGACGTGTTATGCCTGAAGGTGAATTTATTGCCTGTGGTAAATAAGCATCATTAACGGCGTCGTAAGTGTATAAATTAAATGTGTTTCTTATTTGATTAAAGTCATAAACGCCGTAATCAATATTAAATAAAGCTTTAGCGGTTAGCCCTGATATACCAGGTATGTTATACGTTAGGTTTAGCTGGCTTGTAAAATCTTTATTTTTGGTTACAATTGAACCTACTTCGTTATCATCGGTTATAACAGCGGGGTTCTGGTTATCCTTCATCACAGCTGGATATAAAGGATTGTCATTAGCGTAGATAGAGTTGATAGGGATCTGGTTCCAGGTATACTTATAAACCTCCCATTCTGGCGTGTAAGGCGAGTTTTTCTGATCCATCCAGCCCGATGTTAGTACCTGAGCTTTTAACCCTTTGGCTACGTTAATGGTAACGTTTGAGCGAAAATTGTACTTGTTGTAGTTTAAATCGCCGGTTTTATAAACACCGTCCTGTTCCTGGTAACCAAAGTTGAAAAAGTAGCTGATCTTGTCGGTACCGCCATCAATATTTAAATTATGGCTGATTTGGTTAGCTGTTTTGTTAAAAACTAAGCCGGTCCAATCTGCGCCTTTTTTGGTACCGTTGAGGTAAGGCTCAATGTCGTTATAAGAATATACCGGAGGTAAATTGCTAACAAAATTATTTTGAAAATCGCGTTTATTAGCTTCGTTGGTCAACAACATAAAGTCTACCGGACCTACGCCCTGGGGCATTCCCAAAAATGTTTGCACTGCATAGTTAACCGAGTAATTGATGTTAACCTGTCCGTTTGTTGATCCTTTTTTTGTCGTTATCAAAATGGCACCGCCAGCAGCCCTTACACCGTAAATAGATGCCGCGGCATCTTTCAGCACAGAGATACTTTCAATTTCATTTGGATCCATCCGGCCTAATGTCGACTGATCTCCGCCAATTACACCATCAATTACAATTAATGGAGCGGTTTGAAAACCTCTGACATTCAAATCATTGTCATAAGATCCTGGTTCAGCAGTTTTTTGAACAATACGGATACCCGGTATTTTACCGGTTAGCATATTTACAACACTCTCATTTTTTGTTGTTACGATGTCCTTATTCTGAATTGTTGCAATTGAGCCCGTTACCGTGGCCCTTTTTTGCACACCGTAGCCTACAACTACCACCTCATCAAGGCTTTTATTGGTGGGGTTTAAGGCTATTATGCCACCTTTTATGTTTTTTACCGTAATTTCCTTTGGTTCATAACCTGTATATGTCAGCAATAAAGTAACGCTGGTGTTGGCTACAGTAAGGTGAAATGTACCGCCTAGGTCAGTAACAGTACCGTTGGGAGTGCCTTTTATTTTTACACTTACCCCCGGAAGTATCGACCCATCTGTTAAGTCTGTTACTTTACCGCTGATTTGGGTTTGCTGGGCTAACAAACTAAGCGGGAAAAGCAAGAAAAGAATAAGTAAGTATTTTAATTTTTTCATATTGTCTCTCTGTTAATGATTAAGTTTAATTGGGTTGGTTAGCCTGGTTAGGGCTTAGAATTTGCATTGCAAAAATTTTGATCACGGGGGAGCTGGGGCATAATTGTTCATAGTTTTAATAATTTGGTTAAGTTATCACCGCTGTTGATTAATGGTTGATCAGCACGGTAACTGGTTTATAATATGATGACAAAAGAAGAGCGGAGAATTAATAAAAGATAAATAATAGATTAATTTTGAATGTAAAAACCACTAAAAATCAGTTATTAAGCCTATTCGACAATCGATTGTATTTATTTTTTGGTTTATATAATATTTGTACCTGTTTCGTTAATATCCGGCAACGAAGAATATTTAATGTTGACAAGCAATGCACCGGTAAGGTGGTTGATATTTCTTCTGCCATCTTATTTAACAATGTATAAGCTTCCGTTCTGCCTTATATCGTCCGAAGCGCTTCCAACCATAATTTTAAATTCGCCGGGTTCAACCACATGTTTCATCTGCCTGTTCCAAACAGCCAGTTCATTCGCATCTAGTTTAAAGGTTACCGTTTTGCTTTCACCTGGTTTAAGATCTACCCGGTTAAAGCCTTTTAAGGATAGCACAGGCGTGGTTACGCTGGATACAACGTCTCTTACATATAATTGCGCCACCTCGGCACCTTCCACATTTCCGGTATTTTCAACCGTTACTGTAATGGATGCAACACCATTGGCCGGCATTTTTAATGGGCTGATATGCAAGCCGGAATAGGCGAATTTCGTGTAGCTTAATCCATGCCCGAAAGCATATAGCGCGGTGCTGTCCTCATCAACATAAATATGCCTTGATGATGGTTTATGGTTATAATAATAGGGGATCTGTCCGGTTGAACGCGGGAAGGTGATAGGTAATTTACCCGATGGATTATAATTTCCCAGCAATACATCGGCTACAGCCAATCCACTTTTTTCGCCGCCAAACCAGGCTTCAACAACAGCCGGGATGTTTTTTGCCACCCAGTTGATGCACAATGGCCTGCCGTTGGATAATACAACTACCGTTGGTTTGCCTGTTTTGTAAATGTTTTCTACCAGGTTTTGCTGCAATTTATTCAGGTCGAGGTTGGCGCGGTCTTTACCCTCGCCCACTTCCTTTGTATCCTCACCTAAAACCACAATGGCCACGTCTGATTTGTTAACCAGCGTAATAGCTTTATCCAGGTAATCTTTTTGCAACTTAATGGCCGAATCGGGCTCATAACCGGTTTCATAGTCAACCTTAAAGGAGTCGCCAACGCGTTGTTTTATACCATCTAATATAGAGATGGCTTTATCCTCGGTATTAGAATATCCGCCTAAATAGGTGCTTTTTGCCAGCGGGCCTATAACAGCAACCGAATGAATATTATTTTTTAACGGAAGGATCTGCTGATCATTTTTTAGCAAACAAATACTTTCTTTGGCAGCCTGCAATGCCAGTTCCTGGTGTTGTGCAGAGTGAAATACTTTAGCAGTAAGGTTTTGGTCGATATATGGATTATCAAATAGGCCTAATTTAAACTTGATCCTTAATACATCGGCTACGGCACGGTTAAGATCAGTTATACTGAGGCTTTTATTCTTTATGGCTTCCTTCATCGATGCCGTAAAAACATCGTGCGGAAAATCATAGAATTGCATGCTCATACCGGCGGTAAAGGTTTGTGCAAGGGCATCGGTGGGGTCAGCGGCTATGTGATGGCTATTGTACGACATCCGTATGGCACCCAAGTCCGACAAAACAAAGCCTTTAAAGCCCCATTCCTTGCGCAGCACCTGGTTTAACAGCCATTGATTATCCACACATGGGATACCGTCAATTTCGCTGTAAGCAGCCATTATGCCTAATGCACCGCCTTGCTTTACCGCTTTTTCAAACACATATAAAAACGACGACCGTGCTTCGCGCTCACCAATATTTACAGCGGCTATATTACTGCCTGCCTCTGGTATGCCATGTACGGCAAAATGTTTGGGTTCGGCAATAACGGCATCGGGGTTGCTTAATTTTGTTCCCTGCAATCCTTTAACCATAGCTATGCCGTTCATGGCATCCAGGTACGGGTCTTCGCCATAAGTTTCCTCGGTTCTTCCCCAGCGGGCATCTCGGGGCAGGCATAATACCGGGCCGAGGATCATATCAACACCATGCGCGCGTGTTTCTGTAGCTATGGCATGGCCTATTTTGTTTACCAGGACTGTATCCCACGAAGTGGATAATGCCAAAGGGATAGGGAATGAAGTACTGCCTAAGCCTGAATAGCCGTGTAAACCTTCTTCAATAAACAAAACCGGGATGCCCAGGCGGGTGTGTTCAACGGCGTATTGCTGTATCTGGTTGCTAAGCGCCGAACTCAGCGGATAAAAATCATGAATAGAGCCAATGCCGGTTGATCCGATAGTTTGTTTGATCTTTTCATCCGAAACAGCGCCTGCATCATGCCCCTGCATGTCTGATACGGTTTTGCCTTCAAACATATCCAGCTGACGGATCTTTTCTGTCAGGGTCATTCGGCTTACCAAATCGGTTACACGGGCTTCAACAGGTAAAGCGGGGTTTTGATAAGGATAAATAATCCGCCTGTTATTCCCGGTAAACGAGCAGCAGGTTGTTAATACAATAAGAATGATAAGGGTGTTCTTTAAATTCATGCGGTAAAACTATTCCGCGGTAAATAATAAGTTATTAATAAATAATTAATAACCCGTAAGTTTCAAAAAAATAATAAAGCGGGATGTATTTGGCATAATTGTATGTTGTAATTAATATTTGCACCCGGTTTTATGGCTTGCGCAATTATCGTTAATAAAAATATAAGCGGGTAAGTTGTTAATGGGATATTAAGTATTTATTAATGAATATCATTTATTTGCACAGTGAAACTAATTATAAAAGAATATGCAGGCGTTAACTAATAAATGCTCTGCGTGTAATTATATTTACTTAAGATAACCGTTAAACCATGCTTAAAAGAGTACAGCAGTTTGTTTTAGTTACAATCACTTTAGTTATTTTTTCGCTTGCTGCGAAAAGCCAGAATGTTAAACCTTACTTAAACCCGGCTTTACCGATGGATGAGCGGATCAACAATTTACTGGGTCAGCTTACTTTGCAGGAGAAAATTGGTTTGCTGGGTTATCAAAACCAGGCGGTGCCGCGACTGGGCATCCCCGCTTATAATTGGTGGAACGAGGCGCTGCATGGTGTGGCCCGGGCGGGATCGGCAACGGTTTATCCGCAGGCCATAGGTATGGCAGCTACTTTTAACGATGATTTGCTGAAACAGGTGGCCACTGCTATTTCAACCGAAGCACGGGCTAAATATAACCTGGCCATTGCCCGGGATAAACATTTGCAATATATGGGCCTGACGTTTTGGTCGCCGAATATTAATATTTTTCGCGACCCAAGGTGGGGCCGCGGGCAGGAAACCTACGGCGAAGATCCTTATTTAACCGGGCGAATGGGGACTGCATTTGTACTGGGAATGCAGGGCGGCGATCCTAATTATTTAAAAACTGCCGCTTGTGCCAAACACTTCGCAGTTCATAGCGGGCCCGAAAATGGGCGCGGCTCTTTTAATGCCATTGTTGACGAAAAAGATTTGCAGGAAACCTATCTGCCTGCTTTCCATCAGTTGGTTAACGCAGGGGTAGCATCGGTAATGGGTGCCTATAACCGGGTAAACGGCGAGCCCTGCAACATCAGCAAAACACTACAAGGTATATTACGTAACGACTGGGGATTTAAAGGTTATTTGGTAACCGATTGCGGCGCGCTGGATGACATTTGGGCCAACCACAAAGTATTAAGCAACCGGGTGCAGGTGGCTGCCGCCGCCATAAAAGCAGGCGTCGACCTGGATTGCTCAACCCTTCTGCAAAGCGACGTAATGGAAGCAGTAAAAGAAAACCTGGTAACGGAGGGTGAGATAGATGCATCGGTAAGGATACTGCTGAAAACAGAATTTAAATTAGGGTTTTATGATAACCCCGCAACGTCGGCCTATGCCGCTTATGGTGCGGATAGTGTCCGCAGCGCCGGGCATATACAACTTGCCCGCAAAATAGCCGAACAAGGGATGGTGCTATTAAAAAACAACAATAACCTGCTGCCGATAAATAAGGATAAAACACAGGATATACTGGTGATAGGCCCCAATGCTTCCAGTGCGGATGTGTTGCTGGGTAATTACAGAGGGATATCGCCCGAGTTGGTAACTTTTACCGAAGGCATTACCAAAGCAGCCGGATTGGGGACAACCGTACAATACGAACTAGGCAGTGATTTGATTGATTCCACCCGTTTTGGTGGAGTATGGAGCGCGGCATCAAGCGATGTAACTTTTGCTGTTATAGGTCTGTCGCCATCAATGGAAGGTGAAGAGGGTGACGCTTTCCTGTCGAAAAACGGAGCCGATAAAGTTGATTTAGGTATCCCGGCAGCGCAGATTGCTTTTTTAAAACATTTAAAAAAGGCAAGTAACAATAAACCCATTGTAGCAGTGATCACATCGGGCAGTGCTGTGGACATTGCCGCCATTGAACCCTATGCCGATGCTATTATACTGACCTGGTACCCCGGCGAACAGGGCGGCAACGCGCTGGCCGATATTGTGTTCGGGAAAGTTTCACCATCCGGCCATTTACCGGTAACTTTTTATAAGTCGGTTAATGACCTGCCTGATTATAAAGATTATTCCATGAAAGGCCGCACCTATCGGTATTTTAAAGGCGATGTGGAATACCCTTTTGGCTATGGTTTAAGCTATACTACGTTTAGTTATGACTGGGCAACTCACCCGCAGAATAGCTACGCTGCGGGCCAGCAGCTTACTTGTAGCATCAAACTAAAAAATACCGGTAACTGGGATGCTGATGAAGTTGTGCAAGCCTACATCTCTTATCCCGATGGTGAAAGAATGCCCGTAAAAGAGCTTAAACAGTTTAAGCGGGTAAGTTTGGTCAAAGGTGAAGAGCAGCAGGTACAATTAGCTATCCCGGTAGATGCCCTGAAAAAATGGGACCTGAAACAGCATAAATGGAAACTATATAAAGGCAGCTACAAGCTATGCATCGGCGAAAACTCTGCCGATAAAAAATTGCTGGCCTCATTCACCGTAAAATAAACAATCTGTTAAAAAGCATTAAATAATTATATAAATGGTGTTTTATTAATGCGCTCATTAATCTTTTATTAACTCGCCGGGGCTTAATTAGCAACATAATTACCGCTGGTAAATATTGGGGCACGTTTGCCTTACATCGCATTACTGTTTTTAAAAACGATATATAAACCTGATGATGAATAAATACAAATCAAGGCTATTAATAGCCGCTTGCTTAAATTTTGCGCTTGTATGCTGTTATAATGGCACAGCTAACGCGCAAACCAACGATGATGAAAACGCCGGTAAGGGTAATTTAAAATATGTAGACCCGCGCATTGGCAATGTGGGTCAGCTGCTGGAACCTACCAGGCCAACCGCGCAACTGCCTCATCAGCTTATCAGGATGTACCCGCAGCGCCATGATTATATTGATGATCAGATCACCAGCTTCCCTTTAACAATAGTTTCGCACCGCTTAGGGCAGGTTTTCGCGCTTAAGCCATCAATCAAACCGCTTACTACAGCAGCCTGGGATCAAAAACTCACTTATGATCATGACCTGGAAGTAACCCGGCCCTGGTATTACTCCACCTATTTGGTTGATGATGATGTTACGGTAGAATTTACACCCGGCAAAAAAGCGGGCATATTCCGTTTCAGTTTTCCCAGAAACGCGGCTAATAAAACGTTGCTGTTTGATCTGTACAATGATGGCGACGGTGCCCTGAAATTTAAGGGTGGTAATGAAATTGAAGGCGTTGAAACTTATAACGGTGATATAAAAGTTTATATGTACGGCGTGTTTAACACTACCGGGAAAACAGGTACAGTAAAAGCAGGTGAGTTAAGTACAGCAGAAGCAACGGAAGGAAAGGGCGTTAAAGCGTATATCTCCTTTGCTCAAAACTCACCGGATGTGGTAGAGTTTAAATATGCTATATCTTACATCAGCCCCGAGCAGGCTAAACAAAATTTTAATGAGGAAATAAAAGACAGTTCATTTTCGGCTGTTAAAGCCAATGCCGAGGAAGAATGGGCAAAGGTGATTGACCAGATTAAGGTTACCGGCGGTACCGAAGCGCAAAAACGTTCTTTTTATACCGCGCTGTACCGTTGTAACGAGCGTATGGTTGATATTACAGAAGATGGTAAATATTACAGCGGATTTGATAAAAAGATCCATACCAGTAACCGCAAATTTTATGTGGATGATTGGGTTTGGGATACATACCTGGCTTTGCACCCGCTTCGTGCTATATTAAACCCGGATATGGAAGGCGATATGGTGAACTCCTATGTAACCCAGTATGAGCAGGGCGGATGGATGCCAACCTTCCCGGTGCTGTTTGGCGATCATGCCTGTATGAATGGGTTCCATTCGTCGGTTATGATATTGGACGATTACCGTAAGGGGATAAAAGGTTTTGATGCTGCAAAAGCTTATGAAGGTATGCTGAAAAACGCCACTGAAGCAACTATGCTTCCCTGGAGAAACGGCCCTAAAACAACATTGGATGATTTTTATTACAAGAATGGGTATTTCCCCGCTTTAAGACCCGGCGAAAAGGAGACGGTACCAGAAGTTAACTCTTTTGAAAAGCGCCAGGCAGTAGCCGTAACACTTGGCGGTAGTTATGACGATTGGGCTGTAGGCCAAATGGCTAAAGAATTGGGAAAAACCGATGACTATAATAAATTCAGTCTGCGTGGGCTTAATTATAAAAATCTGTGGAATAACGATACCAAAATGTTCATCCCCAAAGATGCTAATGGCAACTGGATCAATATCGACCCTAAATTTGACGGAGGTATGGGAGGGCGCGATTATTATGACGAAAATAATGGCTGGACCTATTTATGGCAGGTACAATATGATGTTAAAGGGCTGATAGTCCTGATGGGTGGCAGCGATAAATTTGAGGCCAAACTCGATCAGCTATATCGTGAGCCATTAGACCGCAGTAAGTACGAATTTTGGAGCAAATTCCCGGATGCAACGGGCCTGGTGGGGCAATTCTCAATGGGTAACGAGCCCAGCTTTATGATCCCTTACCTGTACAACTTTACTGGCTCGCCCTGGAAAACGCAAAACCGGGTAAGGTTCCTGCTGGATGTTTGGTATAAGGACAGCATTTTTGGCATCCCCGGCGATGAAGATGGCGGCGGCATGTCGGCCTTTGTGGTATTTTCGGCAATGGGCTTTTTCCCGGTTACGCCCGGCATACCGGTATATACAATCGGCAGTCCTGAGTTTAAAAACGTAACTATTGATCTGCCCGGAGGCAAGCAATTTACCATGATAGCCAATAATTGCTCGGTGATAAACAAATACATTCAAAGTGCTAAATTTAATGGGGTAGTTTTAAATAAGCCCTGGTTTACGCATGAGCAATTGGTATCAGGCGGAAAGCTTGAACTGGAAATGGGCCCTAAGCCAAATAAAAGCTGGGGCGTGCAATAGCTATACGTAGTAGATAATTGTAATAATAGAACAGAATAGTATAATAAATTGTTATTATTGCTTTGCAGTATTTTTTCACCAATTTTATTCCTGTATCTCAACTATTATTCAATGAAACTATTTTTCGCTGCTTTATCCATCTTTTCGGTCCTGTCGCTACCTGTGTGCAGTTACGGGCAGGGCAAAGGAATTAAGGAAGAGGTTGACTATGTTAATCCTATAATTGGTACCGCTTTCGCGGGATTTGCTAAAGGCCTGGATGGCGGGGGCACTATGCCTTGTGTAAATGTGCCCTTCGCCATGACTAATTTTGTTGCCCAAACAGGCGAAAACAAAATGAGCCGGATGGTTTATCAGTATGAAGATAAACAGGTTATCGGCTTTACGGCAACGCACCAGCCAACGGTGTGGATGGGTGATTATGGCTATGTATCTGTAATGCCGCAAGTTGGCGAACTTAAAGTTTTGCCGGAAGAGCGGGCCTTAACTTTTGAGCATAAAGATGAGATTGCTACACCTTATTACTATGCTGTTGCATTAAAGGCAAAAAATGGTAAAAAGATTAAAGGCGAAATAGCGGGAAGCAATACTTGTGGTATGTTTCAGTTCACTTTTCCCAAAAGTGATGAGGCACATCTTATTATCCAGGGCATCAACTTAAATCCTGCCTTAGCTGATTCAGCAAATAATTATTCCAGCCGGATTGAAAAATTAAGGGGTTATGTTCATGTTGATATCCTCCATAATGAAATAACCGGGTATAACCCTGATAGGCAGTCGGCACAACTTGGCCCCGAACTGAAAAATTTTAAAGGCTATTTTGTTATCCGGTTTAATAAAAAGATAAACAGTTACGGAACATGGGATAAGCAAACCATCAATAAGAATGGTATCAGCCAATTTGGAACGCGTATGGGGGCTTATCTTTCCTTCAATACAAAAGAAAACGAAGTAGTTAAAGTAATAGTAGCCACATCTTTCATCAGCATTGAACAGGCAAAAAACAATCTTCAAAAAGAGATCAGCGGATGGGATTTTAACGGGGTTGTTAAAAATACCCGCCAGCAATGGCAGCAGCAATTAAAAAAGATCAAAGTCAGCGGGATCTCTAACGATCAAAAAACAATCTTTTACACGGCGCTATTCCACACCATGCTATTTCCAAGGCAGTTCTCAGAGCACGGGAAATATTACAGCGCATTTGATGATCAAGTGCACAATGGTACTTCCTATAATGATTACTCGTTGTGGGATACTTTCAGGGCCTTGCATCCCCTGTTGATACTTACACAGCCGCAGCGGGTAAACGGGATGGTTCAATCGTTGCTGCAAATGTATAAAGAGGGTGGCTGGATGCCCATGTGGCCGAACCCTACTTATACCAATATCATGATCAGCACGCATGCCGATGCCGTAGTTGCAGATGCTTATGTTAAAGGCTTCCGGGGATTTGATCAGCAGCTGGCTTACGCGGCAGTTCATAAAGATGCCTTTACAGCACCTGACGGCGATACCCACAAGCTGTGGGGCGACCGTGATCCGTGGACGAGTTTTGAGGCCAGGGGAGGGCTTACCTATTACCATCAATTTGGTTATGTGCCTGCGGATAAGACCAAAGAATCAGTATCACGTACTATTGAATATTCGGTTGATGATTATTGCGTTGCGCAAATAGCCAAAGGAATGGGTAAAACAAACGATTACCGGCAGCTTGTTAAATGGAGTAATAACTATAAAAACGTTTACAATTCGGCTACCGGTTTTATGGCTCCCAAAAATAGCGATGGCCGCTGGGCATCAAACCCCAATGCAGGATTTACTGAAGGAACAAACTGGACTTATACATTCGGCGCTATGCAGGATATTCCGGGGATGATAGCGCTCATGGGCGGAAAAAAAGTCTTTGCTGAAAGGCTGACCAGGAATTTTGCTGAAGGGCATTACCGGGCCGATAATGAACCGGGGCATCATTACCTGTATCTTTTTAATTATTGCGGCATGCCCTGGCGAACACAGGAATTGGTTCGTGAACATACCTCATCGGTGAACTTCCGCAATGCGCCGGTTGGTATCAACGGTAATGATGATTGCGGGCAAACATCTGCCTGGTACTTGTTTAACACGATGGGCTTTTACCCGGTTTCACCGGCTAGCGGATATTACAGCATCGGCGCACCGCAGCTTCCATTTATAACACTTGATCTGCAAAACGGCAAGATGCTAACCATTAAAGCGATAGGCCTTTCCGAAAAAAATAAATACGTTAAGGAAGTACGATTTAACGGAAAGCTGATCAATAACCAACTGATCTCTCACCGGCAGATCATTCAGGGAGGCTCCCTGGTGTTTAAAATGACTGATACTCCTCAAAGCTAGATCATGATCTGGCTTTGGCTTAACCCGCTAATCCGGCTTTGGAGAATAGTACAAACAGGGCTATCATCACCATAATTAACAGGGCGTTTACCCAATGTCGTCCCCGCCAGGGAGTCAAATAACTGTTAATTACTTTTACCGGGCGTTTAACGGGTTTCATTGGTGCAAATTTGCCGATGATGAGCATTAACAGGGTAGTTGCAATAAATAACAGCGCCAGTATGTGGAGAAAATTTATACCCGTATGAAACACAAATTGTGTGAGCAGGTAGCCTGTGGCACAAAATATAATTCCACATTTCGCGGCTATCGGGGGCACCTTTTTGGTTAAAAAGCCGACAAACATTACCGTGAAAATGGGGATGCTGAATGTAGCATTGGCTTTTTGCATATAGGTGTAAAAGTTACTGCTTGCAAAAATGATCATGGGGGCCAATAATATGGCGATAAGCGCTGCCACTGCTTCAAATTTTCTTGATGCCAGTAACAATGTGCCGTCATTAAATTTTTTTCTATGCCTGATGAGATAAGGCCTGTAGATATTTAAAATAAAAAGAGTGCCGGAACTATTTAACGCTTTTGAGAATGATGTTATAGCCGCGCCGAATACAATGGCTGCTATAAATCCGCAAATAACAGGCGGTGTAAGATCGCTCACTAATTTGGGGAATACCTGTATAGTTTGTGGCATATGCTCATAAGCTTGCACCGCTATAATGCCCGGCAGCATAAAAAGAAACGGGCCCGCCAGTTTTCCGCAGCAGGTTAGCGCGATACCTTTCTGGCTCATTTCCAGGTTTTTTGCAGAGAGCGCCTGTTGAACAATAACCTGCTCGGTTCCCCAATAAAATAAATTAACCAGTAACATCCCTGTAAAAATGCCCGAAAAAGGTACGGCATCACTAGCGCCACCAATGGCGTTTAAATGTTCTTTATGCGTAGTTAATAATTGATGCCATCCGGCTCCCCAATCGCCATTGCCGATATAACGCAGGCCAAAATAAGTGAGTAAAACTCCCCCGGCAAATAAGCAAACGCCCAGCAAGATATCGGATACAGCAATAATCTTCAGTCCGCCCAATACGGAGTATGTGCCGCCCGCTATTCCCATGAAAAGCACCATGATAACAATCCCACCGAAATAAGAGCAATGGAAAACGTCGGAGATATGAAACATGCCGTTAAGCGCTACTGCACCTGTATAAAGTATAATAGGCAAAAGATTTACCATATAACCGATCAGGAATATGGCGCTCACCAGCATTTTTGTTCCGTTGTCGAAACGGGTTTTCAGAAAATCAGGGGTAGTATTAATTCCGCCGCGCAGATAGACCGGCATAATAAATTCTGAAACGATAACCATGGCAAACACGGAGCTTACACCCCAGGCCATAGTAGTCATGTTGTTGATATAAGCCGCTTCGCTGCCGCCCAAAAATTCAGCGGCATTTACATTGGTGAAAAACAAGGCACAGCCAACAGCTGCAAAGCTTAGCTTCCTGTTGGCAAAAAACAGGCCCGTGATATTCTTTATCTTACTTTTTTTGGAAGTTAAGATGGATATAGCAATAACGGCACCGATTACTATCAGGAAACTAATTACAGCTATACCATTCATTTTTTAAAGCGAATCGCGGCGTTTTAATACAGTAGGGATCACTTCCTGTATCCGTTCGCGCCCAATTATAGCCTGGCCAACCCGTTTTCCCATCTGCACAAAATCTGTTGAATAGGTTGTAATGCCACCGCCGATCAGTTCTTTAATTACTTCGTCATTGTGTGATAGAATGCCGATATCCCTTCCCGGCTTCAGTTTTTTTACTTTACAATCCTTTAATATCTCCCATATCTCCGCATTGTTGAGCGAAAAATATACTTTCCCTTGCTCAACCGATCCCGGGATGTATTCCGGAAGCATTCGTGCATTGATATCAAAATCTTTGACAAACTTTTTAAAGGCCCTTATAATTTCCAAAGGATTAAGTGATCCCGGCAAATGGAAGAAGATCATTTCATCATACAGCTTGATCTTTTCTGCCAGCGCCGCAAAAACTTCATACGAAGCTTTTTCAAATTCCTGTGTCACGTAATTGAATTCGCCGGTGAGCGGCTCAAAACGGTCAAACATAATGAACTTGTTGCGTGGCAGGGCATCCAGCAAATGCTGGGTTCGGGGGTGAGGGATAGGCGATACCACATACATACCATATTTGCCCTTCACCATATCTATAATACTTTCAAAAATGGTAATGTTGCCATGATGAAAGAAAACATCTATCTGTACATTAGCGCCCAGTTCATGCCTGAAACTACGGTAAAACTGCTCCTGGAAAGAATCCATCAGGTACATCACTAACGCTACCTTGAGTGTCTGGTCTGTATTCTCGTTGGCTACGTAAAAACCTAAACGGTTTTTCGATTCAACAATCCCCCGGCTTATCAGGTCTTTATAGCCTTTCATTATAGTTGCACGGGCAAAGCTTAACTCCTTAATCAGGGTATTTACCGAGGGGAGGCTTTCACCTTTTGAAACTATATTTTCATTAATAGCATTTATTATACCGTTAACAAACTGATCGTGTTTGGAGAAAGATGGCATTTCCTCCAGTTCCAGAATTTTTTCATAGATGGTTACCATACGCGAGTGTGTAAATTATAGGCTGTTAAAAGGTTACCTGTAAGAAAATGTTTGGTCATAATCATATTTATTAACATAATAATAAAGTTAGGTGCGTAAATATAATCTGTTCTATTCTATTTACAATAAAAAGCATTAATAATTTAAGGCTTTAAACCCGAACGAACAATCAGGAAAAGATTTTTTGTGAAATAATTTGATATAACAAAAAATTTATTTTTTCTTTACCAAATATAGAATAGACCAGAATAGAATTAAATTTACTGAAGAATAGATTTCCGCATCTCCGGCTGTGGTATTCTTTCGCTTATTTATCTGCGGTGTTCATTCTTTTAAAATCAATTATGATAAAGCGATATATAGTAGTGATTTTTCTCTTTTGCTCGTCGGGCCTGTTTGCCCAGCAATACCGGTGGAATTTGAGCGCGAATGGGAAAATAGACTGGACTTTAGGTAAACATACAGCAAAGCATCTGGATCATGTAGAAATGAGTGGAAGGCTGGTTTCGATGATCGTTACTTATGGTATTGATAGCCTGCAGCATGCGGTCATTCATAAAAGCGTGGTATTCCCAATGCTGCGCACCATCCCAAATGATACCCGGGGCAGCCTTCACAGCGATTTTGAGCAATCCATTACGCCAATTATGGTAAATGGCAGCACAATAACTGAATCACCGGTATTATTCTCTTTCAATGGGATCCTGCATATGGTATCAACAGCAGGCGAAGGTGTAAGCATCGAACATCATATATTCCCTTCCTTTGATAAAGCTGCCGTTATAGAACAATGTGTCATCAGCAATAAGGGCAGGCAGGCTGTTGAAATTTCTGTAGCTAACTGGGATCATAAAGATACAACGGATGCCGCTAAAGGTGTTTATGGTGCGTATGTGCTCGAGAGTAAATTATATGGCGGCGGTAAAGCCAGTCTGTTGCCCGGCGATACGTACACCTATTCGGTGGTTATATCCGGCTATAAAATATGCGAGCAGTCGTACTACTATTCCGCTGGTTACGAGTACCTCAAAAGAATGGATTTTTTGAAAGAACTTAGCCATGAACTGGTTTTGAAAACTCCGGATGATACGTTAAACAGCATGTTCAATTTCTCGAAGATCAGGGCGAGCGAAAGTATTTATGATACTAAGAACGGCTTAATGCATGGCCCCGGTGGTGGCTCCTACTATGCTGCTATATGGGCAAATGACGAGGCAGAATATGTGAACCCATTTTTCCCTTTTTTGGGCAACGGTGCCGGTATTGAATCGGCGATGAATGCTTTCCGATTGTTTGCGGGCTATATGAATAACGCTTTTAACCCAATCCCCAGTTCTATAACCGCCGAAGGAACCGGCTTTTGGGCAGGTGCGGGTGACAGGGGCGACCAGGCTATGATCGCTTATGGCGCATCAAGGTTCGCGCTGGCTTATGGCGATACAGCTGAAGCTGAAAAACTGTGGCCGCTGATCAACTGGTGCTTTCAATACCTGGAAAAAAAGAAGACCCCTGAAGGTGTGATCGCCTCTGATGCGGATGAACTGGAAGGACGATTTCCCGCGGGCAAGGTAAATCTATCCACTAATGTGCTCGCCTATGGTGCAATGATCAGCGCTGCACACCTGGCGGCTGCATTGGGCAAAGGTGAGACTGCACAGGCCCTGAAACAGCGTGCTGAAGCATTGAAGTTAGCAATAGATAAATACTTTGGAGGTAAGGTTCAGGGGTTTGATACGTATAGGTATTATGATGGTAACACCACTTTACGGTCATGGATAGGATTGCCGTTGGTAATGGGGATATTTGACAGAAAGCAGGAAACACTTAAAGCACTTTATTCACCATTTTTGTGGACAAAAGACGGTATGCTTACAGAATCGGGATCAACTACTTATTGGGACCGCGCATTGCTTTATGCGTTAAGAGGATCATTTTACGCAGGCGCTACCGACAGTACTTTAAAATACCTGAAATATTATTCAGGTAAAAGGCTTTTAGGCGAACATGTTCCTTATGCTATTGAAGCGTGGCCCGAAGGTGATCAACGGCAACTTTCGGCAGAAAGCGGACTATATTGCCGGTGTATTACCGAAGGTTTATTTGGCTTGCAGCCAACGGGCTTCAATTCATTTTCTATATCCCCGTATCTTCCAAAAGGATGGGATGAGATGGAACTTGAACATGTGAAAGCTTTTAATAACGATTTTACGATCCATGTTTTAAAGAACGAAAAGGGCGGTGAAAAGGTTATTATTAAGGAATCGAACGGAAAGATAAAAACCTATTTATTTGATGGTAAAACACCGGTGGATATTACGCTATAATTATATGATGAACAGGGCAGCTACGAGAAAATTTATACTAACACTGATTTTAATCATTTCCTGCGGATTGGTGCATGCGCAGACCGGTAATTTGCAATTTAAATCTGCCGACACCGCTTTACAAACCGCATTTCAACGCGCAAAGGCTATGGCATTACATTATAAGGGAAAGCCGGGCGATCCGGTTGGCCCCTGGTATGAATCGGCATTGCCGCCACGTTTTGCTTTTTGCATGCGCGATGTTTCGCATCAGAGTATAGGCGGAGAGGTGCTTGGGCTTGACAAAGAAAATAAAAATATGCTCACCCTTTTTGTAGAAAATATATCTGCAAACAAGGACTGGTGTACTTACTGGGAAATTAACCATTTGGGCAAACCGGCTCCTGAAGATTACACGGATGACAAGCATTTCTGGTTCAACCTGAATGCGAATTTCGACGTAATGACCGCCTGTTGGAATTTATATTTATGGACCGGCGATCAGCAATATATTAAGGGAGCCGCCTTTAAGAATTTTTATGAAAAAACGGCTGATGAATATATAAAGACCTGGGTATTACAGCCCGATTCGTTACTTACAAGGCCCGCTCATCCAAATGTTACCCTTCCTTATAATCCCGATGATGCCAAACAAAGGTGCCGTGGCCTTCCTTCCTATTCAGAAGGGGTTCAGAATATTAAAATGGGTGCCGATCTGATCGCTGCCATTTATAGGGGCCTGCTTTCTTATGCTGAAATTTTGAAAGTAAACGGTGAAAATACAAAGGCACTGGCAATTGAAAAAGATGCGGAAAAATACAGGCAGGCGTTGGATTCCAGATGGTGGGACGAAAATGAGCAGCTTTACTACACCTATTTTACCAGTGATAACAAGTTTGGTAAAACAGAAGGGGAAACTTTTTTATTGTGGTTTGATGCGATAACGGATTCAGTAAGGAAGCAGAAAACAATTCAGCATTTGCTTAACAATAACTGGAACGTGGAGAATCTTTCTTATTTCCCCTATATTCTATATAAAAACGGATACGCTGATAAAGCCTACGACTACATGCTGAAATTAACCGACCCTAAAACAGACAGGAGAGAGTATCCGGAGGTTTCATTTGGAGTGATCAAAGGGTTTACTGAGGGATTGATGGGTATTGCTGCCGACGCGCGTATTAACCGGCTAACTACCCTGTACCGCAATACACATGATATTAGTTCAACGCTTACATCGGTGCCTGTACTGCATACTATTATTGACCTGACACATACGGACAGAAAGACCTCAACTGTAACCAACAAGGGCAACACTGCTATCCAATGGCGGCCTGAATTTGTAGGTAATTACACCTCAATATTTATTGGCGGGCAACGCTTTAAGGCTGCTCACGAAAGAGATTGGCTGGGTAATGAGTTCTCTTATGCAGATGTAAGCCTGAAAGCCGGGCAAAAAATGACAGCTTTGGTAAAATAAATAACCGGTTAGTTAAAAGCGCTGGTGATGGGCCTGAATATTATGAAAATGAAAGGATCTTATATCGTTATCGTATGTATAAGCCTGTTTCTTTTGTCGACTGTTCATTGTGTTGCTCAATCAAATGGTACCGGCTATCTGTCTATCAATCAGCGTAAACATTCTCCTGAAAATATTACTTATTATATCGACCCCAACACAGGAGCAGATCAGAATTCCGGTTTAAATAGCAGGCAGGCCTGGAAAACTTTTGGGCCGGTTAATCAGCTAGTTTTATCAGCCGGGGATAAGGTAAAGGTCTTATCACCTGGTACATTTCATGAATCATTGTTTGCTGTCGCGAAAGGAACAGCCAAAGCACCCGTTGTTATACAATTTGCACCTGGCAATTATCATTTCTATCCTGATCATTTTTTTAAAAAGTTACTGGCTATCTCCAATACCAATGATACACCGGATGAGCCAAAAGCAATCGCGATTTATTTGGATGAATGCCGCTTTTTAAACCTGAATGCCGCAGGGGCTAATATTATCCTGCATGGGAAGGCTATTGAAACCTGCGTTAATCAATCCGAAAGTGTTGTTTTACACGGGATCAGTTATAACTATAACCGGCCAACAGTCTCCGAACTAAAAGTAGTAGCTGTACAGCCGGGCTATGCCGATGTTGTGGTACACCCGGATTCATGGTATACCATAAAGGATAGTTTATTAACATGGCAGGGTGAAGGCTGGGCTTACCGGCCGGATAATTACTGGCAGGTATATGATGCTGACTATGTTTATCGTAAGGATATCCCCTTTAATAATATTCGCTGTGTTGAATTGGGAAAGAATAAACTCAGGTTCTATTTTAAAAATAATCCAGGTTTTACCAAAGGCCTGATTTATCAAAACCGCAATGTGCTTCGCAATTGCGCGGGTATATTTTTTGCCAATAGCAGTAATATCAGTATCGACCATGTTCGTATTTATTTTATGCATGGCATGGGGGTGGTAAGCCAGTTTTGTAAAAATATAAAGGTGAACCACCTGAGCGTAAAGCCTGATGAATTATCCGGGCGAACTTGTGCCGCCTGGGCCGATATCCTGCATTTTTCGGGATGCAGTGGGCTTATTGAAATAAATAACAGTTATTTATCAGCAGCCAATGATGACGCGATCAATATTCATGGCACTTTTCTGAAAGTTGTTGCTCATCCGGTCCCTAACCAAATAACAGTTCGCTTTATGCAGGGGCAAACTTTTGGTTTTAAGGCATTCATGAAGGGCGACAGCATCAGTTTTGTCAATCCTTCAACGCTGCAATCTTTTGCTGTAAACAAGGTTACAGCAGTTAAAATGATTGATGATAAAAATATTGCGCTGACCCTGAAAAACTCCGTTCCGCAGCAAATCCTAAATAATGTAGTTGAAAATATTACCTGCACACCAAGAGTATGGATACATAACGATACCATTACCCGGATACCAACACGTGGTATATTGATCACTACCCGGCGACGATCTGTTATTAAAGATAATGTGATAGATCACACTTATATGAGTGGTTTGCTGGTTGCGGATGACGCGGCAAGCTGGTATGAGTCAGGAGAGGTTAATGATCTTAAAATTGATAATAACACGTTCCTGCAGTGTGGGGAGCCGGTTATCAATATCCATCCTGAAAACAAACAGCCGGGTGCAGTACATAAGAATATACAGATTTCAAACAATATCTTTTATTTGAGTGACAGGATAGCGTTAGGTGCAAAAAGTACCAAGCGTATCAGTTTTACAGCAAACAAAATCCTTATAAATAAGAACTGGCACATAGATAGTTGTACCAGTTTTTATGATTGTTCAGGCATCTCCACAGAAAACAATAAGGTTATACCTTCGGATTCTTTAAACCACTCGAAATAAATCTTCACAGACCTATGAATTTACAGAACGTAAAATCATATTAGCCAATACTTTGTCGCCACCCCGGAGTGAAAATAATTTTATTTTTTTTCATCAAAAGTATTTGGATGTATCGATAATGTTACTACTTTTACAATGCCAATAGAACAGAATAGAATAACCTAATTAAACCAACCAATTATGAAAAGAAAAGTACCACCAAAATTGGGCTTGTTATTGCTTAGCTGCATTTTGCTGCTTTGTGTATCGCAGGCTTTTTCTCAAGCGTCCAGAAGCATCAGCGGGCATATCACTGATGAGCATGGGCAACCATTGCCCGGGGTAAGTGTTTTACTCCAGGGGACCTCACAGGGAACTACCACAGACCAGGATGGATTTTACAAGATCAGTGCCGCAAACGGTGCAACACTTGTATTTTCCTATATCGGTTATGACCGTAAGACTTTGGAGATAGTGGCCGGCTCGGGCGGCGACGTTGTATTATCGGTAGATAAAAAGACCGGTACACTTGGCGAAGTGGTGGTTATCGGCTACGGCACCAGGCAAAAAGCTAACGTAACTGGTTCTGTAAGTTCAATTAAGGGCGATGAACTGGAAAAATCGCCTGTAGCTAACTTGTCTAACGCCATAGCTGGCGCGGTGCCGGGCCTCATCGTAAATACGAACAGTGGTGAGCCGGGTGCTGATGATGCTACTATCCTCATCAGGGGAAAAGGTACATTAGGCAGTGGCTCAAATACTTCGCCGCTTATAGTGGTAGATGGTGTTCCCGACCGTAGCTTCAATCGCCTGGATCCGGGAGATATCGAGTCATTCACTGTATTAAAGGATGCATCGGCAGCTATTTATGGTGCGCGGGCGGCAAATGGTGTTATATTAATCACCACTAAAAGAGGTAAAGCAGGCAAACCTGTTTTGTCCTTTACCACAAATTATGCGCTTACACAGCCAACAAGGGTGCCTCAGATGCTCAGTTCGTGGCAGTATGCACAATCGGTTAATGAGTATGATAATTTAATAGGCCAGCAGCCACAATATACCGCTGCGGATATCCAGGCATACAAAGACGGATCAGATCCGCTCGGGCACCCTAATACCGATTGGTGGAACGCGCTGATGAAAAACTGGACGCCTCAAATCAATAATGTACTGTCGTTAAGTGGTGGTACGGATAAGATCAAATACTTTATATCAGGCCAGGATCTTCACCAAAACAGCATGTATAAAAGCGGTACCGATTATTATAATAATGATAATGGCAGGGTTAACCTTGATATACAGGCCACCAATAACTTTAAAATTGGTGTTGACGTGTTATACCGTGATGAATATAAAAATGGCGAGGCTCCCGGTTATGATGCCAATGGTATCTTTAATGAACTTTGGAGTGCTTACCCTTATTTAGTGCCGGTTTATCCAAACGGTAAAGTTGGTGTTGGTATAGGTGGTGGGCCGGGCAATAGCATGGTTTATGTATTAAATGGCGATCTTGGCTATACGCATAATAACTACGATTACCTGCAAACCAAAACATCGTTTAGCTGGGCGTTGCCAAAGATCACTTCGGGCCTGCACCTTGATGGTTACTTTGCGTATGATGATAACTGGAATCAGTTTAAAGGCTTTAATGCTATACCGCCGCCAGCCTACAGTTATAACAGTACAACGCAGCAATATGTTGAATACACGTCATCCATACCGGGCAGCCTTACTTTAGAAAATACGCAACAAATTAATAAACTGGTTCACCTGCAATTGGGTTATGACCATAAGTTTGGCAAAAGCGCTGTAAGCGCGTTTGTGGCCTATGAGCAGGAACAACAAACCTACACCGAACTTGATGCTTACCGTACCGGCTTTTTGAGCAATAATGTAACTGAACTATCAGCGGGCAGTGCGCAGGGCGAAACAAATAATTCGGTTACCACACAGTTTGCCCGTCAGGACTATATCAGCAGGATCTCTTATAATTATGATGATCGTTATATCATTGATTATAATATGCGTTATGACGGATCCTCAAATTTCCCGGCAGGAAAACGTTTCGGTTTCTTCCCGTCAGTATCAGCCGCATGGAGGATTTCCCAGGAAAAATTCTGGGATCCAAACTCAATTGTCGACAACCTGAAGCTTAGGGCCTCTTACGGATTAACAGGTAATGATGTGGTTGCATCACCATTTCAATACCTGCAAACCTATACATTAAACACCGGCCAGGGATATGGTTATTATTATGGTCCGAATGCTACGCAGCAATCAGGCTTAACTCCCGGTGCTACGCCAAACTTAAATATCACCTGGGAAAGATCAAAAATGCTGAATATCGGTATAGATGCTGAATTATGGCATGCATTGACTGCTTCGGTAGATGTGTTTCATGAGATCCGTTATGATATCCTGGTGCCGCCAACCCTGTCAACACCTGATTATGCCGGTATTACCCTTCCGGATGAAAACCTGGGCAGGGTACAGAACCAGGGTATTGAACTTGACCTTGGCTATCGCAATAAGATCGGAAATTTTAACTATCACATAAACGGTAACATGACCTATGCGGTTAATAAAGTACTGTATGAGGATGAACCGTCAAACGTGCCAGGCTATCAGCAAAAAACGGGTTACCCCATTGATTCATGGTTGCTTTATAAAGCAGACGGGCTTTACCAAACACAAGCCCAGGTAAATGCCAGCCCGCATCCAAACGGATCTGGTCCTGGTGATATTAAGTATGTTGATGTGAACGGCGACGGACAAATAAACGCACTGGATGAGGTGAGGACAACATTGTCGCCAACCCCTCAGATCATGTTCGGTACAACATTGGGTGGCAGCTGGAAAAACTGGGATTTTACTATTTTCTTCCAGGGGCAGGCACGCGCCCAGGTTTTGGTGCAGCCAGGTGGCTTAAATATGGCCGAACAATTTTTTACAGGTCGGTGGCTGCAACCGGGAGATGATACCTATCCGCGCACATTTAACGGGCCAACCAATGCAACGTACGGCTCAAATACCTACGCGTCAACTTTTTGGTTGAAAAACGATGCCTATTTGCGGTTAAAGAACCTTGAAGTAGGCTATACTTTTGCCAGTTCACTGTTAAAGAGTATCAGTGTACAATCGCTAAGGGTGTACGTTAGCGGCAATAACCTGCTTACGTTTGATTCGCTCGGGCCATCATTTGATCCGGAGGCAGCTTACAGTAATAACTCCATAAGCGGACGCTATTACCCGCAGCAGAGGGTCATCAATCTTGGAGCAAACATTAAATTTTAATAAAGAAAGTCATGAAAAAAATATATATGTTAATTGGGGTGGTGCTGATACTGCTTACAGATCTTTCATGTAAAAAGGTATTGGACCTAACACCACAGAGTAGTTATAGCACAACTACCGTTTGGACGGACCCAAACCTGATACAGGTATATGTAAACGAAGTTTATAAAGAGTCGGTTTACGCTTTTAAAGATGGTGGCTTCGGCTGGGGCTCACAAACAGATGAATTGTATAGCAATTTTAATTGGTGCAGCGAAAATGTGTATGTACAGGGATTAGCTACGCCAGATAATCAAAACAGTTCATTTCCATTAAATTATAGTTCAACATTGAATGATTGGACTACTTTGTACAGTACTATATCGAAGGAAAATCTTTTCTTTCAGAATATCGGCCAGGCTGATACTGTAGGTTATGGCCCGCAGCTTACTAACCTGAAAGGCGAGGTACATTTTTTAAGAGCGCTTTGTTATTTTGAATTATTAAAACGCTTTGGCGGTGTTCCACTGATCACCAAAGTTTTTACCATTGATGATAAAAGCTTTAACGCTGCTAGGGCTACATGGGATGAAACCCGGGATTTTATACTTGCCGATATCGCGGCTGCTGCAGCAGTACTTCCCAAAACGTACACTAACAGTGCCGATGATGGAAAAGCTACCTTAGGTGCCGCGCTTGCCTTAAAATCGCGCTTACTATTATATGCAGCCAGCCCCGAGTACAATACCACCAACGATATCACCAGGTGGCAATCGGCAGCGGATGCCGCTAAGGCTGTAATGGACATGGGCACCTATTCGCTTTATGGCAATGCGAGCACTTATAACCATATATTTATCGATTTCTTTAATCCGGAGGTTATTTTTTCGAGAGTGTATAACGGTACAAATTATGAAGACAGATACAACACGCTATACCGCGATTTAAGCCCTAATGGATACAATGGTTATTCGGCTTATAACGTTTTGGAGCAAATGGTTGAGGATTTTGATATGAAAGACGGCACCGCATTTAGCTGGAGTAACCCTGTTGAAGCAGCAAATCCGTATGCCAACAGGGATCCTCGGTTTGGGGTAGATGTATTGTATAATGGTGCTCCGTTCCAGGGGCGTAACGCGCAATTTTATGAGGGCGGGCTTGATTCAAAAGAAAGTACCCTTTCTCCGTGGAATGCTTCAAAAACCGGTTACACCATACACAAAATGGTTGATGATACCTATAACTTCAACATCCAGGCTTACAGTTCTTGCCAATGGGTGGCATTTCGTTATAGCGAAATACTTTTAAATTATGCAGAGGCTGAAGCGGAACTGGGTAACATGGCAACGGCATTAACCTATGTAAATATGATCAGGGAGCGCGTTGGTATGCCTGATGTAACTGCAGCAGGGCAAACGGATCTGATCAATAAGATCCGTCACGAAAGAAGGATCGAATTATGTTTTGAAGGGCATCGTTTCTTTGATCTCAGGAGATGGGGTATTGCACAAAGCGGCAATGGAAACGGCCTCGGGATAATTATTACGCCAACTTCATCTGCAAATACTTCATTTACTTATAAGGTTGATACCATGCAGGTTAGAACATGGCAGCAAGGCTTCAATCTTTACCCTATACCACGTAAGGAATTGGAGGATGATCCGGCATTAAAACAAAACCCCGGTTATAATTAATACCTCAAAATAAATTTAACAGCCCGGTGAAAGCGCAAGCATTTACCGGGCTGTTAAGTTTATTTTGAGGATAGCTGATATGCTGTTTAGCAGAAACATGAATACATTGGTGTTCAATTTGAATGCAGGCAATCGCTTGGTGCATAACCGGTCCTACTTTTAAACAACCTCAGGCGGTACCATCGCCTTGCTATATTTTCAATTCTTTTAGCAATTTATTTTTTATTACCCATTTTCCTGTTCATAAAATACCGGTTATGCCGGGCAGGCTGATGGTATTTTTTTTGAAATAAATTAAATTGAATATTCGCACTATTTTATAGCAGAACCTTTAACTTGCAGGATATTAGTGATATTGATATTAATTAAAACCATCAATGGATACTAAAGTCTTACAAGCCTGCATCGCTAAATTAGCCATACCGATGGATGATCGGTCTGACTATTTCTTTTCGCGTTTAAAAAAAACAATTTTCAAAAAGTACAGGGTTACAATGGTTGAGCCATCGGATTTTCGAACGGCTTTTGAACAGTAATTTACTTACCTGCCAGCGAAATTTTTATTGTAATAACTGAAAAGTTCGCTGCGCCAATACTCCTAATTACCGGGAACTATACTATAATAGAGATTCGCGGAAACCTGGTGCTATATCTACAAAACCAGAGCGCCGGGAATGAACAACTACAGGCACAGATTTTAAACAATTACTTGCTAATTCCGGGTGGCAAAAACGCCCATATTTCACAGTTTTTTAAATCACATTAAAATCTTAAAAAATGGAAACAACAAAAAAGAAACGCAACATTGCCAGTACAATTACTACTGGTATTACCGGGGCCCTTATTTTGTTCGCCGCTCCGGGCTTCGCCCAAACCGATGAGGCAATCCGTCCTTTTCATGTCAACATCCCTGAAGCGGCACTAACCGATCTTCGCCAGCGGGTGCTGGCAACAAAGTGGCCGGATAAGGAAACAGTCGCCGATCAATCTCAGGGCGTACAGCTTGCTACTATGAAGGCGCTGGCGAATTACTGGACAACAGCATACGATTGGCGCAAATGCGAGAAGAAGTTAAATTCGTATCCGCAGTTTATTACCAATATTGGTGGTGTTGACATTCACTTTATCCACGTACGATCTAAAAATCCGAACGCGCTTCCGATAATTATCACGCATGGCTGGCCAGGCTCTATTATCGAACAGATGAAGATCATTGGCCCGCTTACTGACCCTGTTGCTTATGGCGGAAAGGCTGAAGATGCTTTTGATGTTATTATTCCGTCACTCCCCGGCTATGGTTTCTCGGGCAAGCCCACAACTACCGGTTGGGACCCGCAACACATTGCACGGGCATGGATAGTGCTAATGAAACGCCTGGGATATAAACGCTATGTAGCACAGGGCGGCGATTGGGGCAATGCAGTTACCGAACAAATGGCACTGCAGGCACCGCCAGAATTAATTGGCATACATACCAACATGCCAGCCACACTGCCGGATGATATTTCGAAAGCGCTACAGTTTGGCACTCCTCCGCCAGCCGGCCTCTCGCCTGATGAGCAACATGCCTGGGATCAGCTCGACTTTTTTTACAAGCATGGCTTAGGCTATGCCGGCGAGATGGCGAACCGGCCACAAACGTTGTACGCCATTGAAGATTCGCCCGTGGGCCTGGCCGCCTGGATGCTTGACCACGATGGGGTCAGCCTCGCACTTATTACGCGCGTTTTTAACGGCCAGCCTGAGGGTTTAACCCAGGAAGACATTGTTGACAACATTACGCTTTACTGGTTAACAGGTACTGCCATTTCTTCGGCTCGTTTGTATTGGGAAAGCAAGCTTGCCTTTTTTGCCCCAAAGGGAGTTGCCATAACGGTTGCGGTGAGCGCTTTTCCTGATGAACTTTACCAGGCCCCGAAAAGCTGGACAGAAAAAGCATACCCCAAATTAATCTACTACAACAGGCTTCCAAAGGGCGGCCACTTTGCGGCGTGGGAACAACCGCAGCTATTTACTGAAGAACTGCGCGCGGCATTCAAATCGTTACGCTAACGGGTAATGAATTGAATATAACAAAGAATTAGATAGCTATACTATACAAAAAGGGACAAACTAACGCTATGTTAATTTGTCCCTTTTGCAGCCTGTAAGGGATGCCTTTAAAGCACTCTTTTTGCAGGTTTTACAGTTCTGAGCCTTTCAGCAACAGAGCAGCTATTCAATCCTGAATTTTTGAATTATAATGCTTTTACAATCGCCAGCGATTTTTCAACATGATCGGTAGGTGAAATGTGATCGGTTTCTGATGAAAAAACGGCCACAACTTTACCATCTTTACCAATAACGTAAGTGGTGCGCGGGATGAAACCGTGGTTAACCTCTATACCACGCACATCTTTCATTCCAAGCTTTGGCGGATTGATTACCAGGCCGTAGTTCGCCGCAATTTTGCCTTCAGCATCTGATGCGACTGCGAACTTGCCCGCACAGTAATTCGGGTCGGCTGAAAAGGTATTCAATCGCTGAATATCGTCTCCGGATACACCGATAATGGTGGCTCCTGCCGCTGTAAATTTATCCTTCATTTCAGCAAATGCATGTGCTTCTGCATCACAACCGCCGGTATAGGCAGATGGGTAGAAATAGATCACAACGGGCCCTTTAGCAAGCGCTTTTTTTAATGAAAAACTAAATTCGCTACCCGCCAAACTGGCTTGGGCGGTAAATACCGGCGCTACATCTCCCTTGGTTAACATTTTAGATTGGGCAAAACCAGACTGGATGGTTAGGAGCAAAAAGCTGAAAATTAAAAAAGACAGGGAATAATATTTTTTGATCATGATTGATTGTTTTTGATTTCTTAATAGTGTTTATCAAATCTACGATAGTCTGCGCAATCAGGTTGCCTGTCATTAAAATTTTACTGTAGTCGCCCGGTATGGCAATGAACAAAAAAGCTTCAAAAGGAATCTGTTTTCTTCGGGAGGAATTCATTCGTCACCTCAGGGTCTCCTGAAAGGGGATCCTGAGACACATTCACTCTGCCCGATGCAGCGCAGGGTCCTCTGCGAGGACAAACCGCCATCCTTTTTATTTGGCAACACCGGTATGCCACATTGAGGAGGCAATAAAGGTGATTATCGAAATAATTAACCCAAACATAAATACACTATAAGCCGCCCTTAACAAACGATATTTGCGGCCCAGTACTACGCCCTGTGAGTACACATCTTTGATCAAACTGTCGTATAAAAACTCCTGGTCGTTTAAAACGGTTTTCATGCCTTTGGCGTAGTCTTCAAGCTTCATTGCATAAAAATTACCGAAAAAGAGCAGGTTCACGGTTTTGTTTTCCAGTTCACTTTGCGAAAATTTTCCTTTAGGTACGGTGGGCCGGGTAGCCATTATCGACAGGATCATGGTGATCAGGCTTACCGAAAGCAGGATATAGGTGGGCAATATCAGGAATTGATCTTCGTCCAGCTTCCGTAAAACCAAACTGATGATGGCAGATATCATGATGGAATTTACAGTAATGAGTATTTGTGCCTTGTTATCAGCCATGTCGCTCAAGCGATGGTCGTTACCGGCGGTAACCCGCAGCAACTCCTCAATAGCATTATTAATTTTTTCCTGCGGTTTCTCCGATGATATTTCCGTACCTGGCATTATTTTACTTTATATGGATTTCAAAATAAAGTTAACTATTTTAAGAAGTCATGCGGAATTTATTTCGGAACCCAAGAGGCAAGCGCGAATCGGGTGGAAAGATTTGAGGCTTATGGTTTTAATCATTTTTGCAGACTAAATTTCTTATGATCAATGTTTACTAACTGTAAACCGGGCATGTATTATTGTTTATGGTTGTCATCCTGTATGAGTGTTAGCACTACTTTATAAGCTGTTTTTTTCTCCCAGCGTGCTATCAGCCACGCAATAAAACTCAAAGTGAAAATGTCGTTATTTTCAACCCCGTCAAGCAGGGTTAAAACCGACTTTCTGTATGCTGTTTCAGAAGTTACATCAGGGTTTAGCAGGTGTTTTTCAATCAGCCTCAGGAACAACAACACGCGTTCCTCCGAAGTTTTCAGCAGATATTTTTTATACCTGCGCCGGAAGCTGTTTAACCGGGACATGGCCAGTTCGATGTTAGCGAACTGTGTTTGTACCAAAATTTCCATCAGGTTCTTTCGGATGGTCCATAACATGCCCATTTTTTTTTCGTACCAGGCATCAGTGCGCGTTAGTAAAGTCAGCTGTTTCAAACTTGCCCGGTCATTGCACAGGGCTAAAAACATGGCCAGGCATAGGCGCAGATCCTCAATATCTTCCGGTTTAGATCTGTTTTTTGTACCGGAAAGCGATTCTTGCAATAGCGTTATCGCATCGTCAGCAAAACCCGTAAAGAAGAGGTTGAGCCCGGCAAGTAGCTGATGGCGTAAATAAAATAATTCATAATAGCGGCTATCTGTCACCATTAGATCCATCATTTCCCTGAGATAGGGTGTACTCCCTGCGAAATTCTTTCGCCTCAGATGAAAATTCGCCAAATAGTACAGGATGGATATATGGTAAAAAAGATAAGACTGTTTTTTATGCGACTGGCCTTGCATAAATTGATCCGTCCGCTTAATGTAGCGTTCTATCAATCCATAATTTTGCTGTATTGCCGCGTATTCATTCGCAATGAAAAGGATTTGGTAAATAGACTTATAGGTCATCAGGTCCTGTGTGGAAATTTTGTATTTCCGGATCGTCGTTATCATCAGGGTCGTCAAATTAACGATCTTCCCCTGCAGGTGTATCTCCTGCAGTTCCCGCCTCACTATTGCGGCAATGATCCTGTTGACTATTGGCCTTTGGAACGCAAACGTGGCGCTAAGTGAAAAAGGCTTTTATGCTATGGCATTCTGCCTGAGTATGTTTTCGGCCATTGCCGTACAAAAAAATACCCGCGACGCAAAGTTACTCGAGGATAAAGAACTGTAACGTAGCGGTTGCTACCCCGCAGCTACTTGCCTGGCAAGTCTGCGGGGTTTATTTACGTACGTTATGCAATCCGGGTGAGCGATTAGCATGAAGAACTAAAAAAGCTTCGACTTTCCAATACAACAGGAATAAATTTTGAACATGGGAAAGCTATTTTGGAATGAATTTCTTTCTTCAGGTGTTTACAATTCGGATAACTGTATCAAAAAATGAAATGTATTACAAACACCAATAGATAGGCAATATTTTTATAGGCTGACCTCAAATATTTTAAAGCGATTGTCAACTGATTTTCAACAGACTTTTTGGAAACCCCCAACTTATCAGCAATTTCCTGGTTGGACAGGTTTTCTATTCGGCTCAGCCGGAAAATCTCATGACAACGTTTGGGCAATTGGTCAAGATAATGATTTAACTCCAACTGTAACTCCATCTCCCTGATATGCGTATCTCCCGAATTTGGTTCTGATTGATGCTCGTCTTCATCAAATTCTGCCCGGTAGGCGACAGATAGTTTTGTGGATTTTCGCCTGGAATATACCTGGTAACGTATAGCTGTAAGTAAAAAACCTGGGAATGACTTAATTTCTAAGGTCGCTCGTCTGTTCCAAAGGCTTAAAAATATATCATGAACAATTTCAAGGCTGCTTTCTTCATCATTCAATTGTTGGAACGCAATTTTATACAACCTGGCCCAGTACCTTTTGAACAAAGTATCGAAAGCTGATTCGTCATCATTACGAACAGCATCCCATAGTTCGGAATCGGATTTCAGGGCTTTAAGCATACAATTGGTGGCTAAAAGTAAAAAAAAAATCACACGCCACATTAAATTGAAAAAAATAAAAAAATATGATAAAAGTATGGGTGTTGGGCGCTTATGTATATACTATCTAAGTATAGACCCAAATTTTTTACTTGAATGATCACCAAAGAAGAGTTTCTTATACTGTATGAAAAGAATTTGTCAGGAAAATGCACACCTGAAGAAAAGCAGTTGCTGGAAGCCTACCACGATGAAATTGCTATGCCTGATGATAAGTGGGATAAAAGTATGGGCAGCAAACAACAATTGTACAACATACTTAACGCTAAGCTTCATGAAAGTATGGGCTCAGCAAACAATAACAGGCGCTTTACTAAACAATACAACTGGCTGAAATGGGCAGCAGGTTTGTTGATCTTTTTTTCGGTTTCTCTATTTTTCTGGAAACAAAAACAGCATACCACGCCATATAGCGCTTTAACTAAAGTACAGCCTGTCGTTATCAGGCCGGGCGGCAATAAGGCCTACCTAACTACCTCTAACGGGGTTATAATTACTTTAAACGGCATTAAAAACGGTAAGTTATTAGCCCAGTCGGGTACACAAATCAATAAGCTAAAAGACGGGTTGCTGGAGTACAGTGGTCAGCAGCCAGGAAACGAACAGTCTTCTGCCGATGAAAATGCATACAATATTTTGAATGTTCCGCGCGGAGGTGAGTATCAGTTGGTATTGGCTGATGGTACAAAAGTTTGGCTGAATTCTGCATCATCATTAAAATACCCGGTTTCCTTTAACGGGAAAGAAAGAGTAGTTGAACTCTCCGGCGAGGCTTATTTTGAAGTGGTAAAAAATGATGCTAAGCCATTTAAGGTATTGGTGAACGGTGTTACCGTACAGGATTTAGGCACCCACTTTAATATTATGGGTTATACCGATGAAAAAGAAGTGAAAACCACTTTATTGGAGGGCGCTGTTAAACTCATTAATCAGGGTCACGAAGCTTTTTTAAAGCCGGGTGAACAAGGCATGCTCAATGCACAGCAAACGGGCTTTAATATTAAAGATGTGGATGTAGATGATGTAGTAGCCTGGAAGAACGGCTTGTTTGCCTTTAACGATGAAGATATTCAAACCATTATGCGGCGTATATCCAGGTGGTATGATGTGGATGTAGTATTTCCGGCGCAGTTTAAACGAAAGAATTTTGGCGGTACCATTTCCCGCTTTAAAGATGTTAATGATGTGCTGAACGCACTTCAACTAACGGGCTCCATTCATTTTAAAATTGAAGGAAGGAGGATCACCGTTATGCCATAACCTTACTTTCTTAACAGCATAATCCTTAAAAAAAAGACCAGGAGCAATGGGATGCCCCCGGTCAATAGCCTTTCGGCAATAAGGAAACATAACCAATAGTTAGCACAATCAATTATTATTAACCTTAATCAAATGTATAAAATTATTAATGCATTTCTATGCATGCGGCATTCACGCGTATTTTTTAAATCGCTGCTCATCATGAAACTTATAGTCATATTACTGACGGTCTCTTTTTTACAGGTAAGTGCTGCATCTTATGCACAAAAAGTAAACATAACTGTTAAGGAAAGTTCATTGCACAATGTTTTCAAGAAATTAAGAAAACAAACCGGGTATAACTTTCTGTACGACAGTGATATGTTGAACAATGCCAAACCTGTAGATCTAACTTTTAATAACGCAACGCTGGATCAGGTATTGAAAGCGTGTTTTGATGGCCAGCCATTAACCTATACCATCAGCAATAATACAGTAATAGTACGCCAAAAACCCATTGCCACCCCAAAAGACGAGGCTATGAAGGATATTACCGTATCAGGCAAAGTTGTAGATGCTAAAGGTAACTCACTGCCGGGTGTTAATATAAAAATTAAAGGAACAGCCCAGGGTGTTGCCACTGATGTTAATGGCGCATTTAGCATTAAAGTTGCCGACGACAATGCCATATTAGTTTTCAGTTTCATCGGGTTTACCACACAGGAGATCCCTGTAAATAGCAATCGCCAAATCAATGTTACCTTGCAGGAGCAGTCATCATCGCTGAATGAAGTTGTTGTGGTGGGTTACGGTACACAACGCAAGGGCGATGTTACTGGTGCAATATCGTCTGTAAGCGGCGATGTACTTAAAGATCAGCCGGGCGCTAACCTTGGGACTTCTTTAGAAGGAAAAACAGCGGGCGTTCAAATCATCCAAAACTCCGGTCAGCCCGGCTCTACTCCCCAGGTTCGTATCAGGGGTTTTACTTCAATAAACAATTCCGATCCGTTATATGTAATTGATGGTATTCCGCTGGCGTCTAATGATATCAATATTATTGATCCTTCAAATATCGCTTCAATCGATATCTTAAAAGATGCGTCCGCGCAAGCAATCTACGGGTCGAGAGGTGCAAATGGGGTAATTTTGATCAAAACCAAAAAAGGTAATAAAGATCATTCTGAAATTTCCTTCAGCACCTATCAGGGCATGTCGCAGGTGAGAAAAATGCTGGACATGGTTAGCGCATCAAACTATGTGTTGTTAAATGATGAAGCTTATAAAAATGCAGGCCAGCCTTCTCCATTCACCAGTCCACCGTCTGATTATACTTCAACAACAGATTGGCAAAAAGCAATATTCAGGACGGCCTACACACAAAATTATAACCTGGCCATTAGTGGCGGTAGTCCAACATCTTCATACAGGGTTAATGCAGGCTATCTTGATCAGGATGGAACAATTATAGGCTCTAATTATACACGGTTCAATATCGGTAATAACTTAACCTTTAATCCTAAGTCAAATGTAGAATTTGGTGAAAGCTTTAACCTTATTAAATCGCTAACGCATAGTATTGATGGCAGCATCAATAACGAGGCTATAGCTGAAGACCCTACCATACCTGTGATGCTCCCTAACGGGAATTACTCAGCTACAAAATATTCTGATATTATAAATCCTGTAGCTAAGATCCATTATATATATGATAATCAGCCATATAATCAATATGGGCTATTAGGAAATACTTATTTACAATATAAACCCATACCGGGCCTTGCACTTAAAACTTCATATAGCGCGGATATTAAATTTACCGATAATAAGCAATTTACACCTACCTATGATGTAGCGCCAAACTTTAACAACCCTAATGCGAGCCTTTATGAGCAAAAAGACCAGGCAATAAACTGGACATGGGACAATACGGCCAATTATGATTTCAATATCGGTAAAAACAACCATTTTACCGTGTTAGGTGGTGTTTCAATGGAACGCTTTACATATAACTACATCCACGGATCAAACCAGGGGCAGCCAGGCAACGACGCATATCTGCAATACCTTGATGCAGGTGTAAGCAATGTGCAGGTGGGCGGAAGCCAGCAGGAATGGGATTTGCTTTCCTATATCGGCCGGTTAAACTATAACTATCTGGGCACCTATTTTTTAACAGCTACTATCCGTCGCGACGGATCATCAAAATTTGGTAACAATAATGAGTTTGGTAATTTCCCTTCTGCATCTATAGGCTGGGTAGCAACCAACGAATCATTTTTTCCAAAAAGCAATGTGCTAAGTTATTTAAAGGTACGCGGCAGCTATGGCGTAGTGGGTAATCAGGCACCATTGGGTTATTATGATTATTCTGCTACAATTAATACTAATTACTATGCTGTTGGCAACCCTGCCACCGCGCAGCCAACTGCTGATCCGGGCGGCCTTCCAAACCCGAACCTGAAATGGGAGCAGGATGAACAATGGAATGCTGGTTTTGACTATCACTTATTTGGTGACCATGTAAGCGGATCTTTTGATTATTATCAAAAAACAACCAAAGACATGCTGCTTAGCCTGAATATATTGGCAGAGTCGGGATTTACCCAGGGGCCGCGTGAAAACGCCGGTTCGATGAGAAATTCAGGGATCGAGTTTTCGGCTGATTACAATACCAAATTAGCCACGGATTTTAATTTTAATGCCGGCCTGCATTTCGCTACAATAAAAAATGACGTTACGAGCCTTATGCAAAGCGGTGAACAGATCTACAGCGGAGGTTTTAAACCTGGTAATTTTGAACTGACAGAAGTTGGGCACCCTATAGCCTCCTTTTATGGTTACGAAGCCGATGGTATATTTCAAACACCGGCTGATGTAAAAAATCATGCCACCCAACAAACGGGTACCGCCCCTGGCGATATACGGTTCAAAGATCTGAATGGCGACGGTGTTATTAATCAGAACGACCAGACTTTTCTTGGCTCACCAATTCCTAAGCTTACCTATGGTTTCAACGTGGGCGGGTCATATAAGAATTTTGATCTGAATATGAATTTTGATGGTGTATATGGCAACAAGATAGCGGCAGCTTATGAATATTATACTTATGGCTTCTTCGTTTCCAATTATAACTTACAGCAGGCTGCTTTGGGCCGGTGGACAGGGCCGGGTACCAGCAACACCCTGCCACGTTTAATTGCAAGCGATCCTAATAATAACTCCCGCCCCTCAAGTTTTTATCTGCAAAGCGGATCTTACCTGCGCCTGCAAAATATATCAATTGGCTATTCATTGCCGCAGGAGTTGTTGAAGAAAACTAAGATCAGGTCGTTACGATTTTATATTGCTGCCGAAAACCTGTTAACATTTACAAAATATACAGGATATGACCCGGAGGTGGGCACACAGAACCAGGGTTATAATGGAACTCTAAACCTGGGTATTGATGATGCCATCTATCCGCAAAGCAGAACGCTAACGGCAGGTGCTAACCTAACTTTCTAATCTATGCACTTTTTAAAAATTACTACGATGAAATACTATCACATAATAATAGCTGTAGTTTTACTAACCGGATTGGGTAGTTGCAACAAATTTCTGGATGAAACACCAACAGCGCACTTATCAACATCAAGTTTTTATAAAACCAGCGCCGATGCGGTTGCAGCTATACTGGATGCCTATCGTTTAATGAAAGACCAGGCATATGGCGGCTATTCACCGTCCTCTTTCGGTGATATTATGGCAGATGATGCCAATAAAGGCGGCGGCGGCGCTTCAGATCAGGGTTTGATACAGGACCTTAAACTGTTTGTGGCAAAATCAGATAACGGCTATGTATATAACGCATGGCGGGATAATTTCAGGGGTATCTATCTTGCTAATCTTGTATTGCAAAAAGTGCCCGGCATTAGCATGGATAGCCAGTTACAAACCCAGATACTTGGAGAGGCTTATTTTTTAAGGGGATATTACTATCTTCAGTTAGAAAGGCTTTTCGGCCGGGTGCCTCTTATTAAAACGCCTATTGATAATGGCGATTACAATGTGCCGCAATCTTCTGAGGCCGATGTATTGGCGCAGATTGAAGCTGATGCCAATGCGGCTATAACCGATCTTCCAAACCAAAGCGACCAGGCGCTGACCGATCGCGGGCGTGCAACCAAGGGGGCCGCTCAATCGCTGCTGTTGCAAACCTATATGTGGGAGAAAAAATGGACGCAGGCGCAGGCATTAGGTGATCAGATCATTACTTCGGGCCAATATACCCTGGTGCAGGATGTTACCCAGATATGGACACTTGCAGGCGAGTTTGGAACCGAATCTATTTTTGAAGTAAATAATGAAGATATACCGGGCAAAGGCGTAGGCAATTTATTAGATCTATTTGATGCACCGAGAAATACCTGGGGATATGGCTTTGTAGTGCCATCTCAATCATTAGTTAATGAATTTGAGCCGGGCGACCCAAGGTTAAATGCTACTGCCATATACAATAACGAAAAGTTACCCGATGGAACTGTAGCTAATACAACAACAAGCGAAACCGGTTTCTGGAATAGAAAATACTGGTTGCCAACTGACGAGATCCCTACAAATAACGGTGGTGGTACCGGCGACGGGCCAACCAACGACCGTGTTTACGGCCTTGCCGAAGTTATGTTATGGACGGCAGAGGCTGCATTTCAAAACGGAAACGTTGCACATGCTACAGATCTGATCAATACCATCCGCGCCCGTGCACGTAAGAGTGGTGGAAATACCGATGTAACTATATTGCCTGCATATGGTACGGTTACATTAGCTCAGATTTACCATGAGGAACGTGTAGAAACGGCGCTTGGTGAGCACCAGCGGTGGTATGATTTGATCAGGACAGGCAGAGCAGCTACTTTGTTGCCTAATTTTAAGGTAGGAATAAACGAGCATGTTCCAATCCCGTATAGTGAGATACAGCTTAGTGGTGGCGTACTAACCCAAAACCCCGGCTATTGATCATGATCCGTACCACACACGGGCCGCTGTGTATGGTATAAGTTTTTTTTAAAAAGCAATCCCATTTAGTTAAAATGGGATTGCTTTTTTATTTTTTCACTTTTACCAGCAACGGTAGTATTAGCGCCGGGTATTAAGTAGTTACTAATAGATGCCGTTCTGATGGTTGATCAGTGAAGAAGCCTGATCCAGCGACATACCAAAGTGATCAGCAATTAATTGTGGCGGATTTGAATTTAACCAGTCGTTAAGGGATAACTCCTGGTAAACAGGTGCGTTAAATAATACTATCAATTTTAAAGTTTCTGTCCCGGTGTTTTCAATATAATGGCCGTACCCCTGTTTTATAAAGGCAACCATCCCTTTGTTGTAAGCCATTGTTTTTACACGACCATGTGAGCCAAAAATGCTTACTTCGCCCTTGCCTTCCATTACATATTGCCATTCATCGGCATTGGGGTGCCAGTGCAACTCACGCATTGCACCTGGTTCAATTTCCATCAGCATAGAGGTAATGGTTTGCTGAATAGGAAACTCCAGCGAAGAAACCAGTTTTACTGACCCGCCTTTAAATTGCTGATGAATACCATCCTTTGCCATGCGGAATTTATGTGCGGAATTACTGTAAGGAATAGCAGGGTTGATATTTTTAGGCCTTGGTTTTGTAGCAATTTTACCTAAACCTATGTATAATTCCTTTTTTGGCAGCGCGGCAAAAAAAGCAACGGGCAGGCCTGTAGTTTTTGCCATAACAGCAGGCGAAATGTGGCTAATCCAATCGGTAATGCTAAATGTACCAAATTCTGAAAAATGCCCGTTATCAAACCCTAACAAAAAGTGGCAGGGCTTATCGCCAAGGCATTGCAGCATATGGCCATGCCCTTTAGGGAAATACCAGATGTCGCCTTTTTCAAAATCATCGGTTGATGTTGTGCCATCAGGTGTAATAATAGTAGTTCTTACTTCACCATCTAATATATAGGCCCATTCAGCTGCTATAGAGTGCCAGTGCATTTCGCGAAAAGCCCCCGGCTGTAAATACATGGATACACCTGCAATACTTTGCGAAACCGGAAATTCTTCCACAGTAGCTTCTTTTGCCGACCCGCCTTCGCTTTTATAGCCGGTGCTTCCATTTTCAATATCATATACAAAGTCGTCTAATGGTTCCTGTGCTTTAGCTATTTCTTTCTTAGCTGATACCGGGTATACGCCTTTAGCTTTCAGGTTATCAGGTATAATAGTGCCAATACTTGTGGCTGCTGCAACCAGCCCCAGTGAGGATAAGGATGCATTTGTGAGGAATTTACGTCTTGAATTTTCCATGATCTTTCTTTTAATTCATTGCAAATCTAAATTGAGATCATACGCAATTTCAATTACTTGTGGTTATCGGAGATAACCCGGAATGATGAAAACCCCGCAAGCTGCCGGCATAGTTTTGCCTTTAAATAACCATTTAAAGCATGTTTAAATCATGAAAGATCCACAGAAAATCATAACTATGGCAATTGTTTGCCTGCTGGTTACATCAGCCACAACTTTAAAAGCAGCAACTGCTCCGGCAAATATACCGGGTAATGTTTTAAACCAATTCAGCAGTCAGTATCCCGATGCAACGATTAAAAAATGGAAGGTTGAAAAAGGGAATTATATTGCAGAATTCAAAGACAATGGCATGCCGGCCAAATCAACCTACAACGGGCAGGGGGCATGGGAAAAAACAGAGGTTGAGATCAAGCATATTAAACAATTACCCGCCACTGTAAGCGCTGGGTTTAATAAAAGCGAATTTCATAATTATTATGTTGAAAGTATTGAACAAGTATCAACACCTACTGGCATTCGATACATTGTAGACGTAGATAATTGTAATGGCAATAAAGGTATTACAGAAGGGTATGGCGGTTTGGATAACGAAGAATTAAAATTTAACGGGAACGGGCTTTTGATCGGGATCACTGATTTGAACGGCCCTGATGAAGATGACATCTGATAAAATGCAGCCTGTTGCTACTAGTTTTCATGTTTTGCCGGAAAGCAAATGACTTATTGTTTATAGCTTTTGGCAAAACGTGTAAATAAGGTTACCAATGGCGAAGGCTGCCCCGGAGTTTGTGTAAATGAAAACTGGCGCTCGATAGCCATACCATCGATATCAATTATTTTCAGTTGGCCCAATGACAGTTCATTCGCAATAGAATGCACTGATAGAAATGCGAAACAATTGCTGTGTAACAGGTATGATTTAATACTTTCAGTACCGCCAAGCTGTATTTCCACATTCAGGTCGGAAATACTCATATCAAAATTTCTTAAAGCAGCGTTCAATACATCAATAGTACCTGCCCCCGCTTCCCTTAAAACAAAAGGTAATGTTTTTAAATCATGGGGTAATATGCTGTCCTTTTTAACCAGCTTGTTTTTGCCCGATGCCACCAGCACCACCTCATCCGCTAAAAACTTGTCATATTTAATCAACGGGTTAGAGGTAATTCCTTCAACAATTCCCAGTTCAATTTCATTGTTGAGCAACGCGTCTTCTATCTCTTCGGTGTTAGCGGTTTTAAGGCGGATATAAATGCCTTTATACTGCTTGTGAAAATCGGCAAGTATTGGCGCAATAATATATTGTGAAACTGTAGTGCTGGCACCGAGGCGAAATTCGCCGCCATTATCATTGTTAAGCTGGTGCATTTCATATTCCAGGTCGTTATGTAGCCTTACAAATTGTTCCGTGTACTTTAATAGAACCTGCCCCGCAGGGGTCAATGTGATCTTTTTATTACCGCTGCGTTTTAAAAGCGAAACCTTATATTGGTTTTCCAGTTCCCTGATGTGTTTGGTTACGCCTGGCTGAGTAATAAACAATTCGCTGGCTGCTTTTGTAAAATTAAGCCGCTTGGCAACCGCATGAAATACTTTTAACCTAAAATCTAACATTATTAAAAATTAATTAGTTTATACGCATTGCTTTTTCGGGTGGTTGATCCCTGAATGCCCGGGGGACTAACCCCTCTATTATTTTTAAAGAATTTATTAAGATGGCTTCATCTGTAAAACCAAATTTATTCACAATTTCATTGAGCCTTTTTATCGCTGTAGGTAGCCTGTATAAAGATAAAAATACCTGTCGGTTTTTTTTATCAATGATATTTATTGAAGAAATAAATATCGCATATTTGTGCGCTCGAACTCTGGATTCGAGAACAGGCTGCTGCAAGTCAAGCCTATAACCAATTTAAACTATATCATGGGTAAAGATTTATTAATAAAAGCTGGCAATTGGTTTCGTGTAATTAATTCTCAAAAAACGATTTTTTGCTGATGCCTGATTTTAGCAAACATACGGATGAGGAGTTAACGGATTTACTTAAGAGCGATCACCATATTGCTTTTACGGAGATCTATAAAAGGTATTGGAAAAAAATGCTTTTAATTAGCTGGAACCATAGCCGGGATGATGCTGTTGCTCAGGATATTGTTCACGAAGTATTTATGTCGTTATGGGAAAGAAGAGGAACGGTTGAGATACATAATCTGAGCGCTTTTTTAGCCACCGCAATAAAATTCAGCATATTTAAACATTACCAGAAAGAACGGCGCCGTACCGAACTGGCGCAAACCAATTATGTATTTAATGAGTTAAGCTATGACGAAGATATGCTTGATGCGCTTTTTTTAAAAGAATACATTGATGGTATAGTTGAAACAATGCCCGAGAAATGTAAATTGGTATTTCGCTTAAGCCGCGATATGGGCATGAATAATAAAGAGATAGCGGAAGAGATGACCATAACTGAAAAAGGAGTTGAGGCTAACCTTACCCGGGCATTAAAACTATTACGTATCGAACTGAAAAACTACGGACTAACCGTGCTGATAGCCCTGCATACACTTTTATCTGTTCTAAGATAAATTTTAGTCAATCTGAATTATTTATTGTTTTTTTTACATTCCGCATGTAGGGATACTGCTTTCTTACAGTACATGTTGTTAGTTAGCCATAAATAAACCAATTGGACCAGCAACAGATTTACAATTTACTGCAAAAGTATAGGGATAATACTGCCACAGAAGCAGAAAAACAAGCCTTAATTGAATGGTATCGGGAAATAGCTTACCAGGATAGCGAGTTCCCCGGTGATGAGCACGCTGTAGGGGAAGGTATGCTTAACCGTTTGATGAAAGAGGTTAAACCTAAGCGAAAAATCATATCGATTAAACAATGGTATGCGGCGGCATCCATTATCGTTATACTGGGGTCGGGGATATTGTTTATACTCAGGTTAAATCATAAGCCCGTAAAAAGCCTTGTAGCTGCAACCAAAAATGATGTAACACCAGGAGGTGAAAAAGCAATTTTAACGCTGGCTAACGGTTCAAAAATATCACTTACAGATGCCCGCAATGGTAATATAGCCCGGCAAGCCGGCGTGCAGATAGCCAAAGCAACTAACGGCCAATTGATATATACCATAAACACATCAAATGCATCGCCTGTAAGTGGCGCAACAGGGGAAACTGGCAATACAGAAACCTTAGCATATAATACCATATCAACCCCAATAGGGGGGCAGTACCAGGTGATCCTGCCCGATGGTTCAAAAGTTTGGCTGAATGCCATGTCATCAATAAAATTTCCTGTTAGCTTTTCAACACTTAAGGAACGCCGTATAGAATTAAGCGGTGAGGCTTATTTTGAGGTAGAACATGATAAAGAGCATCCGTTTAAGGTAATAACAACTAAACAGGAGATTGAGGACCTGGGTACCCAATTTGATGTAAGTGCTTATGCCGATGAAGCCGTTACCAAAACCACACTGTTGGGCGGCTCGGTAAAAATAACAGCAGGCAATAATACCTCATTATTAAAGCCTGGCCAGCAGGCAAAGCTTATCAATAATATAACAGTTGCTGAAGTAAACACACAGGCCGTTATAGCCTGGAAAAACGGTTATTTCATGTTTGATGATGAAAGGCTGGAAGATGTAATGAGGCAAGTATCGAGATGGTACAATATCAAAGTTGTGTACACGGATGAAAACCTTAAAAACGAAACCTTTGGTGCTTTATCCACACGGTTTGCTAATATATCCATCCTGCTAAATATGATGGAACAAACAGGTAACGTACATTTTAAGATCAACGGATCTATCATAACCGTTAGCGGAAAATAACCCTGAAATTAATATACCATATAAACTAAAAATTAGACCCTCAAGACATGAAAAAAACAGCACCAGGTTAAAGCCCCGGAATATGGATTTAATTAAAAGCAAACCAGGAGCACTTGCGATGCCCCCGGTTCAAAATGGCTTTAATTAAACTTAAACGAGATTATCATAACATTTTAATTTAATAACAGCCTTAACAAATGTATAAAATTTTTACTGCAAAAATTTGTATGCCCTCGGGCTACGTAAAGAAATTCCTGCTCATCATGAAATTAACCACTCTTTTTCTCTTCCTGGCTTTTATGCAGGCAAGCGGAGCGGTTTTTTCCCAAAGCATAACCCTTAAGGGGAAAGATGTTACTTTAAAACAGGTGTTTTTAGAGATAAACAAGCAAACCGGATATAACGTTTTTTGGTCGTCAAAAAGCATAAAAAAAGCGCCCGGATTAAACCTTGATTTTGAAGATACCCCACTTAAAGATGTACTGCAATTTTGCTTGAAAGACTTACCGTTTACGTATTCTATTGACAATAAATCCGTCATCATTAAACCAATACCGGTTAACACACAACAGGTGCCCCCCGAAGAAAAGGCAGCCGATGTAATAACCATAACCGGAAAGGTTACGGATACGCTGGGGGTAAAAATAACAGGAGCAAGTATTGTTGCCGAAACCGGGAAAAAGGTAGCAACATCTACCGACGAAAATGGAAAGTTTGTACTGGATGTTGAACCGGGTACCTCAATAAAAGTATCCTTTGTTGGTTTTATAGAACAGCATATTACTGCAACAAATACCCAAAAAGTATTCAATGTTATTTTAAGGGAAGAAAGGCGTACCATTGGCGATGATGTGGTGATTACTGCTTATGGCAAAAAACAACGCAAGGAAGCCATAGTTGGGTCGGTAACATCAATAGTGCCCGAGGAATTAAAAATACCGGCCAGCAATTTGACTGATGCCCTGGCAGGTGCCGCGGCGGGTATTATCGCTTTTCAGGGTACTGGCCAGCCTGGGCAGGATAATGCCTCATTCTTTATAAGAGGGGTTACAACATTCGGTTATAATGTTAGCCCGCTCATATTGATTGATAATATTGAATTAACAACCGACGACCTGGCGCGGTTACAGGTTGATGATATTGCAAGCTTTTCTATTTTAAAAGATGCCAGTGCTACCGCGTTATACGGTGCAAGGGGAGCTAACGGGGTAATTTTGGTAAGTACCAAATCGGGTAAGGTTGGTAAGCCGCAAATTAACTTCAGGCTTGAAAATTCCCTTTCGGAAAATACGCAATCATTAAAGATAGCCGACCCTATAACGTTTATGAACGATTATAACGAAGCATCATTAAGCCGCGACCCAACACAGCCAATACCTTTTAACCAGGATAAGATCTTAAATACAGAAAACACCATTAACAAAGGGCCCGGATATAATCCTTACGTGTATCCTGCTGTTGATTGGTTAAAAATGCTGATAAAGAATCAAACCAGTACACAAAGGGCTAATTTAAGCGTAAGCGGTGGTACTCCATTTGCTAAATATTATGTTTCAGGCTCATATAACCTGGATCATGGTAACCTGGTAGATGCCACCGATAACAACAATAGCCCTAACGTTAAATTTGAGAATTACCAGTTACGGTCAAATATCAACCTGAATATTTCCAAGACTACAGAAGTTGTACTGAGATTTTCGGGAACCTTTAGTGACTATGCAGGCCCTTTAACCACTGATGGCACATTTAGTTCGGATGTATATAAGATAGCTTTGCATACCAGCCCTGTGTTGTTCCCGGCTTTCTTTCCGGCCGACTCGGCTAACCGCGGTACACAGCATATTTTGTATGGAGCGCCTGAAGCTTTAGGCACCCCTTATAATAACCCATACGCGTTGCTCGAAAGGGGGCATAAAACTTCTTCTGAATCGCGGATGCTAACGCAGATCGAACTTAATCAGAATTTGAAATTTATTACTGATGGCCTTGCATTCCATGGTATCTTCAGTACCAACCGTTATTCTTATTTCGATTCTAATTTAGCTTATAACCCCTTTTATTATAATGTTGCCAGTTACAACAAAGCCAACAATACCTATGTACTGAACTGGCTCAACCAAAACCCCGGCGATGCGGAAGAGTATTTGCAATATTTCCCCGGCACCCCCATTATCAGTAACCAGCTTTATTTACAGGGTAACCTTGATTATAGTAAGCAAATACATAATCATAATATCTCGGCCACACTGGTGTTTACACAGCAGCAAACGGTATATTCAAATGCTTCAGCACTTATTGATGCGCTGCCTCACCGTAATGTGGGCCTGGCGGGCAGGCTGGGGTACAATTACCTGGGTAAATATTTTGCAGAATTTAACTTTGGGTACAATGGTTCCGAGCGTTTCAGTTCTAATCACAGGTATGGCTTTTTCCCAACTATCGGGGCAGGTTGGCTGCTTTCCGAAGAAAAATGGTTCAGGCCGCTGGATAATGTTTTTACCAGGGTTAAGCTAAGGGCCAGTTATGGTTTAGTTGGTAATGATAACATTAGCAGCAGGCGCTTTTTTTATGCATCGGATGTTAATTTAAATGGCGGCGCTTCCGCAACCTTTGGCACAAATGCCGGCAGTACGCTTAACGGCGTAAGCATTAATAACTATGCCGATCCGAATGTAACCTGGGAAACTTCAAAGCAGCTGAATTTAGGCCTTGAAATGACCTTGTTTAAGAGCCTGAATATTATTGCCGAGGTATATAATTATAATCGTTACAATATCCTGCAACAAAGAACTTCTATCCCGTCAACATCGGGGCTCGAAGCACCTATATATGCCAACCTTGGTAAGGCCAATTCCAAAGGGATAGATATTTCAATGGATTATAAGCAAATTATAAATAAGGACCTTTCCATCACGGGCCGTGCAAATCTTACCTATGCCAAGGATAAGTATACTTATTATGAAGAGCCGGATTATCCTGAAGCATACCGGAGCCTTATTGGTGAGCCTATTAATAATAATTACGGTTATGTAGCCGAGCGGCTTTTTGTTGATGATGCCGAAGCTGCCAGTTCACCTACACAAATATTTTCTCCTACGGGCAAAGCGCCACAGGGAGGGGATATTAAGTACCGGGATTTAAATGGAGACGGGGTTATTGACAGCAGGGACGAAACTTACCTGGGCTATCCTTCGGTACCGGAAATAGTTTACGGTTACGGTCTTTCCACACAATATAAAAACTTCGATCTGTCTGCATTTTTACAGGGGCAGGCCATGGTCTCATTTATGATAAACCCGAGCGATGTTAGTCCATTTATACAAAGCACAGATGCTTATGTATACGGAAATACGCAATTGCTTCAACAATTCGCGGATGATCATTGGTCGCCTGGAAACCAAAACCTTTATGCCTTATACCCGCGATTCGGGATCAATCGCGATGAGATTGAAAACAATCTCCAGCCCAGCACATGGTGGTTGCGCAGCGGGGCATTTATGCGGCTAAAATCGGTTGAATTTGGATATACTCTTCCAAAAACGCTCTCGAAAAAGATCGGCGTAAGAAGCTTACGGGTGTATTTTAACGGGTTAAATCTGTACACCTGGAGTTCCTTTAAACTATGGGATCCGGAATTGGGAAGTAACGGATTTGCTTACCCTATTCAAAAAGTATTTAACCTGGGTGTCAACGTTAACCTTTAACAAGTAAAAATATTATGAAATCATATTTCAAATTGTACTGCTTATTAGTTTTAATGATCATAAGCGGATCCTGTAAAAAATACCTCAATGTGGTTCCACCAGATGTTGGTACACTTGATTATTCTTTCAGAAGCCGCGATGCGGCATTAAATTATCTATATGCCTGCTATTCGGATGTGCAGCAATTAAACGACCTGACCAGGAGCCCGGGGTTTACCACCTCTTCCGAAATTATTTTCCCGTTTAATTTACCCAGTAACCCTATTGATATCACGGGGTTTAGTTTAATAACAGGTACCCAAAACGTTGGCAACCCGGGGTTAAATTACTGGGATGGTACAAATAATGGTATCGGTATGTACAAATCGATAAGAAGGTGTAATACCATGCTCGAGAATATTAATGAGCCAGCCGACCTCTCGGCTGCTGAAAAAGCGAGATGGATAGCAGAGGTTAAATTTTTAAAGGCTTATTATCATTATTATTTATTCAGGCTTTACGGCCCTATACCAATTGTTGATATAAATTTACCGGTTGAAGCCTCACCTGCCGAGGTTCGGGTAAAACGGGCATCGGTAAATGATGTTGTTAATTACATAGTTGGCCTGTTAGACCAGGCCGTCCCTGATCTGCCGGCAACTATCGATAACCCGGCAAAAGAACTGGGAAGGATAACAGCACCCGCTGCTTTAGCCATTAAGGCTGAAGTGCTAATGACAGCCGCCAGCCCCTTATTTAACGGCAATGCCGATTACGCTAATTTTAAAGATAAGGACGGAACTCTTTTATTTCCGGCATACGATGCCACCAAATGGCAAAAAGCCGCAGATGCATGTAAGGCTGCTATCCAGGCCTGCGAGTCGGCGGGGCTTAAATTAAATACAACATTTATTCCAGCGCCGGGTGTAACTAACCTGAATGATTCATTAAAGGTAGAACTAACCTTTCAGAATGCGCTTACTCAAAAATGGGATTCAAACCCTGAGTTGATATGGTCGTTAAGTAATATATGGCACGGCCAGGAGTACTGCATCCCCCGGATGACGCAAAAGGCCAACCAAAATGACGGGCAAAACCCCGCTTATTATGCCGTGCCAATATCAACAACTGAACTTTTTTATACACATAACGGGGTGCCTATTGATGAAGACAAGACCTGGGATTATGCGGGCAGAAACGAGTTAAGAAACGGTGATATAGCCAATGCCAGTTACATTGAGAATAATTACACTACTGTAAAATCAAACTTCGATCGTGAGCCACGGTACTATGGCAGCATAGGTTTTGATGGGGGTATATGGTTTGGGAATGGCATACTGGATGGCAGCAGCCCGCATTTTGTAGCGGCAAGGGGAGTAGCTTCATTAGGCGGCCCTAAAGCATTAGAAAAAACCAATATAACAGGTTACTGGCCTAAAAAACTGGCCAATTATTTAACTGTATATGACGATGGCTTTAACTGGACAGATTTCTCGATGCCGGTTATGCGCATGGCTGGCTTATACTTGTTATATGCCGAAGCCCTGAACGAAGTAAACGGGCCAACCCCCGAAGCTATATCATACATTGATATGGTTAGGGCCCGCGCAGGTATAGGTGGTGTGGTATCATCATGGGCCACCTATTCAAGCAACCCGGGTAAACCAGGTACCCAGACTGGTTTAAGAGCGATCATCCACCAGGAAAGACGAATTGAACTTTGTTTTGAAGGCCAAAGCGGCTGGGATTTACGCAGGTGGAAAGAGTTGCAGGGTGTTTTAAGTGTGCCTTGTAAAGGCTGGAGCATATATGAGAGCCAGGCCGTTAACTATTACCGCGCCGTTAATGTTGAAATACCAATTTTTAATACCAGGGATTACCTGTGGCCTGTTTCAACCAATTCATTAGAAGTTGATGATAACCTTGTTCAAAACCCCTTTTGGTAGGCTTGAACACATGCTATTAAAAATACATTAAACAATTTTAATTAAAAATATTATGAAATATATTGGTAACAGGCCCATACAGCTACTGTTCTGTATGTTAGTTGCTTTAATAACAAGTTTATTTTCGTGCCAAAAAGGTGATAAGTATATCTTCCCCGACTCTACTGATAAAACAAAACCCGGTGTAGTAACCAATGTTAAGGTCAGGAATTATAATGGGGGGGCTGTTTTAACCTACAGTTTACCTTCTGATGCTAATTTGCTATATGTACAGGCTAATTATAAAATAAATAATACAGTTGTACGCCAAACCAAGGCCAGTTATTTTCTGGATACGCTTGTTGTGGAAGGGTTCCAATCCAGTAAGGATTATACCGTTACTTTAACAGCTGTAACAAGGGCAAACATATCTTCAGATCCCATAACGGTTACTGTTCACCCGGATACACCTTATTACGAACTCATCAGAAAATCATTGAAATTATCGCCCGATTTTGGAGGTATAAATATTCAATGTTTTAATAAAGCCAAAAGGGCCGTAGCCATTAATATGGTTGATATCGACCCCGTGACCAACAAGTTTGTAATTGCCGACAATCATTACACAAGTGTAGATACCATTGATTACTCGATAAGGGGATATCCGGTTACACCGGCCAAATTCGGGGTTTTTATAAGCGATCAGTTTGGAAACGTTTCGGATACATTAGTGGTTACCGCCACCCCGCTTTTTGAAGAACTTTTAGATAAGAGTAAGTTCTTTTCATACCCAACCTTTACTGATTCTTATATTGGTTATGGCGGCATACTGCCTTATTTATGGGATGGGTATACAGTTGAGGGCCCGGGCCAATCGCCATGGCAAACAACTATCGGGCCGGTGCCAAAAGCAATACAGGGCACATTTGGCGTAGGGCGTACTTATAAGTTAAGCCACTTTTTAATGTGGACAAGAGGTTACGGATACGCTAACCCCGAAGACTTCACTATATGGGGATCAAATGCAGATAATCCGCAGGATGCGGTAACTCCCGGAGGGGCAGCACCAGGCACTGTGGTGGGCGATTGGACTGCTATGGGGACTTATCACTTCCCCGATCCGCCATCGGGTTTACCTCAGGGCCAAACTAACAATGCCGACCAGGCATTTATTGAGGCTGGTGTTGATTTTGATGTTCCTTTCAATGCACCGGCGGTTAAGTACATCCGGATCGACGTAAAGGACACCTGGTTCGGACTTGATTACACTTACATTGAGGAAATGTCCTTTTACGGGAGTCCGCAATAATAAAAACGAACTTAAACATGAAGATATATATCAAAAATATAATATGGTTGTTGCTATTAGTAACAGCCATAACAGGATGCTCCAAATCTGACGAAAATTATAAAAAGCTGTTGGCGGGCGGAGAAATTATTTATCCGGGAGTAATATCAAACCAAAATTATCGTGCAGGCAACTTGCGCACCATGCTGCTTTGGAACCCCAGCCCCGATCCTAAAATAACAAAGTATAAGATCTATTGGAATAACAAGCAGGACTCCTTAACGGTATCCGCAACCGACCATGTTACAGCCGATACAGTTAAAGTAATAATCCCGAATTTGATAGAAGGAACTTATTCATTTACTGTATACTCTATTGATGATGCCGGGCATATTTCAATTCCGCTTAATATCAATAATGTCAGGGTTTTTGGCGCGGTATATGAAAGTGCTTTATTTAACAGGGGCTATAACGCGGATACCCCTTTTGTAGTAAATATTTTAACCAACGCTGTTCAGTTAAAATTTAATGCTCCCGATTCAATTAATATAAAAACGGTTATTCATTATACTGATAACAACGGCAAAACAAATACTTTAATATTAAAGCCGGATAGCAATACCATTACACTTCCAAACTTCCAGTTTGGTACCAATGTTACCTACCAGTCGAGTTATATACCACTTAAGGGAGCCATTGATACTTTTGTGGTGGCAAACGTGAGCACATATCCAACAATAAAAAGGATTGGCGATGTTACGGCGCTTTATATTAAAAATCCCGGATTTCCTTTTTACCGCAGTGATACAGACCATTCTGATAAATGGGGCTATCCTTTAAATTGGTCTGAAAACACCAATGTTTTAAATCAGGACGGTAACACGCGTGGCGGGTGGTCAACGGATAACAATGGGTGCATCCACTTTGAAGCACAGGATTATTCGGGCCCCGGTGTAAATAATGGTAAGGTTTATCAAACCTTCACTTTGCCCGCCGGCAATTATGCCATTGACGTTCAAACGGCGGGTTATGGGGGCACAATAAATGCCAATGAAGTAGTTGCTGCAGGAACCACCTTGCCGGATATAACAGCTATAAACGCAGGTAATACGCTGGCCTGGTTCCATGGCGACCAGAATAGCATAGGCGGCATGCACACGCTTAATTTTACCCTTAGCCAGCAAACCACCGTTACTTTCGGATGGGTAGTAAGTACAGATAGTTATACTTATCTGCAATTTACAGGCATTAAATTGCGCAGTTTATAAATGAAATGCCCCTTGCACAATTTTGTGTAAGGGGCATTATGTATTACACGCGGGCCCCGGATATTTATTTTCATAATTTCTCTGTTACATCCGGGTGTGCGGCTCTATTATCAATACTCTATAGGTATATAACCAGTCTATAGTAATCATCACCAGTAACGATGCAAAATTCATTTATGTTTAAAAATTGGAGCATTCCTTTTAAATCAGTATTAACTATACTTATCGGCGTATGTTTTTGCGCTAACTCATTTGCCCAGTCAAATATTGTTTCTCTCAACAGTTCAAAAGATCAGCAATGGAAAATTAAGCCACAGGCAGATATTGCCAACGAGGATGAAATTAAAACCAGTGGCTTTAATACCGGGAGTTGGGTACCTGCCATTGTTCCCGGTACTGTTTTCTCTTCATACGTTGCAGCCGGATTGGAAAAGGATCCGAATTTTGGCGACAATATTTATAAAGTGGACCGAACAAAATACGACCGTAGTTTTTGGTATCGCACCGAATTTAAAATACCGGCAGATTATACAAAAAATCATATCTGGTTAAACTTTAAAGGTGTTAACCGCAAAGCTGATATATACCTTAATGGTAAACTATTAGGCAGCCTGGATGGCTTTATGCGGCGCGGCGCTTTTGATATCAGCGAACTGGTAAAAGGTAGAACGCAAAATGTGCTGGCCGTGCTGGTAGAGATACCAAAGCAGCCACTTGCCAACGTAGGCAGCCCGGATTATGTTTCCAGTGCAGGTTGGGATTGGATGCCTTATGTGCCAGGGCTTAACTCGGGCATAACTGATAATGTTTACCTGAGTAATACCGGCGATGTAACCTTACAGGATCCGTGGATCAGAGCCAACCTGCCCACTAATGCCCGGGCCGACTTGTCAATAGCTATGGAGGTTAAAAATAATTCTTCAAATCAGCAAACAGCGGTTATTAAAGGCTTGATCACACCCGGTAATATCGAGTTTTCCCAAAAGGTAAGTGTAAACGCTAATAGCCAGGCTACTATTAAGTTAGATAAACGGGACTTTTCTCAGTTAATGATCAATAGTCCCAAATTATGGTGGCCAAATGGCTATGGCGATCCTAATCTTTACAATTGTAAATTAAGCCTTGTGATAGGTAATGAGGTTTCAGATGTTCAGAATATCAAGTTTGGCATTAAGCGATATACTTATGATACCCTTGGCCATGTTTTGCACCTGGCAATAAACGGGGTTAAGGTTTTCGTTAAGGGTGGTGACTGGGGCATGTCCGAATATATGTTGCGGTGCCGCGGAAAGGAGTACGATACCAAAGTAAAACTGCACAAGGAGATGAATTTTAATATGATCCGTAACTGGATTGGTTCAACCACCGATGAAGATTTTTATGATGCCTGTGATAAGTATGGTATTATGGTTTGGGACGATTTCTGGCTGAATGCCAATCCTAATTTGCCTGCCGATATTAATGCATTTAACGCCAACGCGGTTGAAAAGATCATACGTTTCCGCAATCATCCATCCATAGCGGTATGGTGTGCCGATAATGAAGGCTGGCCTGAACCGCCGCTCAGCGACTGGCTAAAAGCAGATATCGATACATTTGATGGGGGTGACCGCTACTATCAGCCTAACTCTCATGCCGAAAACCTGACCGGCAGCGGGCCGTGGGCAAGTAAAGACCCCCGGTATTACTTTACCGCATACCCTACGGGCCTTGGTGGTAATAAAGGCTGGGGCCTGCGCACCGAATTAGGTACCGCGGTTTTTACAAACTTTGAGAGTTTTAAAAAGTTTATGCCCCAGGATAAATGGTGGCCGAGGAACGAAATGTGGAACCAGCATTTCTTTGGTCCGTTAGCCTTTAATGCCGGGCCTGATCAGTATGATAATAGCGTAAATGCTTATGGTACCGCCACCGGTATTGAAGACTATTGCCGCAAGGCCCAGTTTGTAAATATTGAAACCAATAAGGCAATGTTTGAGGGCTGGCAGGATGCCATGGGCGAAGATGCATCCGGTTTAATGACCTGGATGAGCCAGTCTGCCTACCCATCAATGGTATGGCAAACCTATGATTATTATTATGACCTGACAGGAGCTTTTTGGGGTGCTAAAAAAGCTTGTGAACCACTGCATATCCAATGGAACCCGGTAACTAATGGTATAAAAATCATTAATACTACAGGTAATAACGTAACAGGTGTAATTGCAAAAGCTGATGTTTATAATTTAGACGGCCAATTAGTAAAACAATACAGTGAGTCGGCTACAGCTGATGCGCCTGCCAACAGTGCTGCACAAGTTTTCACGCTGAAATTTAACCCCGAAAAAACTAACCTCGCGTTAAATAAACAGGTGTTTGCTTCATCATCAGAAAATGGCCAGCCCGCAAACCTGGTTAATGACGGCAATGATGGCACCCGATGGGCCAGTAATCATAGCGACAATGAGTGGATCTATGTAGATTTGGGTAAGGATGAAGTTGTGAATGGCGTTGGGCTCAACTGGCAGGATGCTTATGCTAAATCATTCAAGATCCAGGTTTCAAATGATGCCAGCCATTGGCATGATGTGTATAGCACTGACGAGGGCAGGATAGGCATACAGCAGATCACTTTTCCTGAAGTAACAGCCAGGTATGTGCGTATGCAGGGTATTGAACGCGCCAGCTACTGGGGTTATTCGCTATATAATTTTGAAGTTTATAAAGGCGATGTGGCCAGTGATGGATTATCAGCCGTACACTTTATTAAATTAAAACTAACCGATAAGCAGGGAAATCTGTTGTCGGATAATTTTTACTGGCGAGGGAACAAACGCAAAGATTATTCTGCACTTAATTCGCTCACCAAAGTAGATTTAAAAGTAATCTATAAAACAATTAAGGAAGACGGGAAATATTATATTACAGCCGAAATTACAAACCCTTCATCATCAAAGTCAGTTGCTTTTGGCATAAGGGTACAGGCCGTTAAATCCTCAACAGGAGAACAAATTTTACCGGCTATTATGAGCGATAATTATTTCTCTTTACTGAATGGTGAAACCAAACAGGTAAAAATTGAATTTGATGCCGACCTGTTAGGTAAAGATGAAGCTGTTAAATTGATAGCCGATCCATTCAATAACCATGTAACTAAGTAACATTTATTTCTTATTTAGAGAGCATGAAGACATTGATCTGATGTGGTACCACCACATCAGATCGATGTTGGTTATTTGAATTTTATTAGCAACCTTAACCAGAATAAACATGATCTTTATACAAATCCTCAATGATTATCGCTGATCCCTCAAAACAAATATCATACCGCCGGTACCTGACAGTGGTATTGGTTTTATTCTTGCTAATATCTACTGTAAATCAATCTTTTGCCCAGCAAGGTAAATTTGGAAGCTGGGGCGATCAGGGAAATGGTTATTATAAAAATCCTATTCTAAATGCCGATTATTCGGACCCGGATGTTATACGTGTAGGGGATAGTTTTTATATGGTATGCTCCGATTTTCATTTTATGGGGATGCCCGTATTAAAATCAACAGACCTGGTTAACTGGACAATCATAGGTCAGGTATATCACCGGCTGGATATCAGTGATAAGTATAACACCATGGAAAAATACGGTAGCGGGAGTTGGGCTCCATCAATCCGTTTTCATAACGGCTTGTTTTATGTTTATTTCTGTACCCCTGATGAGGGACTGTACATGAGCACGGCCGTTAATCCGGCAGGTAAATGGTCGCCGTTAACAGAGGTTAAACGCACAAGCGGGTGGGAAGATCCGTGCCCCTTTTGGGATGAAAACGGTCAGGCTTATCTCGGCCATAGCCGTTTAGGGGCAGGGCCTATTATCCTGCATAAAATGAGCAGCGATGGCAAACATCTGCTTGATTCCGGCATAACCGTTTATAACGGCCCGGTTGCGGAAGGCACGAAATTCTACAAGCGAAACGGCTACTATTACCTGGTTATTCCCGAAGGTGGTGTAGGTGCAGGATATGAAACGGCCCTGCGATCTAAAAATATTTATGGTCCGTATGAGCGGAAAGTGGTATTGGAGCAGGGTAAAACCGCTATAAATGGACCGCATCAGGGTGGTTTGGTCGAACTTAAATCGGGGCAATCCTGGTTCATCCATTTTCAGGATGCAGGTGCCATAGGCCGCATATGCCATCTTGAACCGGTTAAATGGGTGAATGACTGGCCTATGATCGGTATCGATAATGACAATAACGGTATTGGTGAACCTGTCGGCACATGGCCCAAACCAAAGGTTGATAAGGCGAGTACATTATCTGCTCCGCAGGCATCCGATGAATTTAATCTTCCGGCGCTTGGCCTGCAATGGCAATGGAATCACAATCCAAATGACAGTAAATGGTCGCTTACCAGCCATAAAGGCTATTTAGCACTTACCGCTATGCATGCCATTGACAACAAGCATGCAAGAAATACCATTACGCAAAAATTAATGGGCAGATACGGTATCATTACAACACTGCTAAAAACTGACGGGATGGTATCGGGTCAAAAAGCCGGACTATGCCTGCTGGGCCAAAATATCCACGAGATAGGCATTATTAAAACGGATAGTTCGGTAAATATATTCGCCGATAATAATGGCAAGGTTTCCAATAGTATATCTACCACGCAGGATCACCTGTTTTTACGGGTAGTAGTTGATTTACGGACTAACCATACCGTATTGCAATACAGTCTTGATGGCTTTACTTTTAATCAACTGGGGGATGTATGCGTTTTATCCGCTTATAATTATTGGAAAGCAGTTAGGCCGGGCCTTTTTTCCTACAATATAAAAGATGGTTCCGGTATCGCTCTATTTGATTGGTTCCATTACCAATATGATGGTCCATTGGGTGGATTGTGAAAAATGCTATGTTGTTTGATATTCACGTACATATAATTGAATAATACTATATGAAAAATTTTTTTTTGGGTGCAATATGCCTGTTTTTGGTAGCGGTTAACGCTTTTGGTATTACTGGTAAAAACCCCGACAGGCCTTTGTATAAGGATAAAACGGCCGCTATAAATGACCGTGTAGAGGATCTGCTGAAAAGGATGACCCTGAGGGAAAAGATTGAACAACTGGAAAATAGGGCTTCCGGAAAAGCTGATGATATCGACCGGATTTTTAAAGGTGAAAGTTTTGGATGTACCCATGAAATGAGCATGCCCGCGGCCGATTGCGCTGATATGTATCAGAAATTACAAACTTATATGCTCACCAAAACCCGTTTAGGTATCCCGGTACTTACTGCAGCCGAAGGGATTGAAGGAATATTGCAGAATGGTTGTACCATTTTTCCGCAGGAACTGGCACAGGGGAGTACTTTTAACCCGGAGTTGATTCGCCGGATGACCTCAGCCGCAGGTGCCGAAGCAAAAGTAATAGGTATACACCAGATCCTTTCGCCGGTACTGGATATAGCAAGAGAATTGCGCTGGGGCCGGGTGGAGGAAACCTATGGCGAAGACCCGTACCTGATCGCCGAAATGGGTATATCCTTTGTAAGGGGATATCAGCAATACAATATTACCTGCACCCCCAAGCATTTTATGGCGCATGGTTCTCCGTCGGGCGGGTTAAACTGTGCCAATGTTAGTGGGGGCGAGCGGGAGTTACGGAGCCTATATATGTATCCCTTTAAAAGGGTGATTGCCGAAACAAATCCGTGGGCATTAATGTCGTGCTACAGTTCTTACGATGGGGTCGCCATGTCGGGCTCACATTATTATATGACCGATATCCTGCGCGGTGAACTTGGCTTTAAAGGCTATGTTTATTCTGATTGGGGATCGGTTGATCGTTTGCAAACTTTTCACCATGCAGTTGACACCCAGGAGCACGCGGCAAAGATGGCATTAACCGCAGGTGTTGATCTGGATGTGGACGGCGCTTACGAAACGCTTGAAAGAATGGTAACAAGCGGCAAGCTGGATGTGAAGTATATAGACCAGGCGGTGAGAAGGGTATTAACCGTAAAATTTGCGCTTGGTTTGTTTGATAACCCATATGGCGATCCAAAGAAAGTAGCAAGCGTAGTTCATAGCGCGGCAAACGTTGCCATCTCAAAAGAGGTAGCCGACGAAAGCGCAGTTTTGTTAAAGAATGATAATAACATTTTACCACTGAACCTGTCAAAATATAAATCCATCGCTGTGGTAGGGCCCAATAGCGACCAAACGGTATTCGGTGATTATTCATGGACGACGAGGGATACCAAAGAAGGCGTAACCTTGTTGCAGGGGCTACAGCAGGTTGCAGGTAATAAAGTAGTGATACACCATGCGCAGGGATGCGATTGGTGGAGCCAGGATAAATCGGGAATTGATGAGGCTGTTAAGGCAGTGCAAGCCAGTGATGTTGCCATTGTTGCTATTGGAACACGCAGTACATTTTTAGGCAGGAGCCCTAAATATTCAACAGCGGGCGAAGGATTTGATCTTTCATCGCTGGATCTGCCGGGTGAACAGTTAGAACTCCTAAAAGCCGTTAAGGCTACAGGCAAGCCAATAATAGTAGTATTTATTGCCGGTAAACCCTTAGCTATGCCCTGGGTGAAGGAGAACGCTAACGCTGTGCTGGTGCAATGGTATGGCGGCGAAAAACAAGGGCGCACTTTGGCCGATATTTTAACCGGCGCAATAAATCCATCAGGGCGATTGAACGTATCTTTTCCACGAAGCACCGGCACTACACCTTGCTATTATAATCATTTTGTAACCGACAGAAATGAACCTTTTGATAGTCCGGGCAGCCCCGAAGACCCTAAAGGCCATTATGTTTTTGATAAGCCTGATGCGCTATGGAACTTTGGCGATGGCTTAAGTTATACCAGTTTCAGTTACGACAAATGCTCATTAACTGATTCTGTTTTAACCGCCAGGGATACCATTAAAGTGGAGTTAGAGGTAGCAAATACCGGCAAAGTTGATGGAAAAGAAGTAGTGCAATTGTATGTGAGGGATAAGGTAAGTTCGGTAGCAACACCTGTACAACAGCTTAAAGCCTTTAAAAAGGAATTGATTAAGGTTGGTGAACACAAAAAGGTAATACTCAAGGTACCGGTATCAGAACTGGGCTTATATAACGAAAAGATGGAATATGTGGTAGAACCCGGCGAGTTTGATATCCAGGTTGGGAGCGCATCCGACCAAATCTATTTTCATAAAACAGTTACCGTGAAATAGGAAATTGAGGAAAATATATGCGCCAAAATTGTAGCCCGCTTACCTGGCCATGATTTTAATAACAGGCTTCGTTTAAGGTACAAGTAAAAAAGCCGGCATACTTGGCCTGTTATTCTGTCTTCAAGCTTTTTATCGGGTTTGCTAACGCGGCTTTTATAGACTGGAAACTTACCGTTAACAGGGTGATGAGCATAGTCACAATCGCTGTAATGATAAATATCCACCAGGCAACATCTGTATGGTACTGATACTTGTTCAACCAGTTATACATAAGGTAATATGCCACAGGCGATGCTATAATTATTGAAATAGACACCAGGATGGCAAAATCTTTGGATAGCAATTGCCACAACGCAAACACTGAAGCGCCAAGCACCTTGCGTATACCAATTTCTTTAATGCGCTGTTCGGCCATAAATGATGCCATGCCAAACAGTCCGAGGCAGCTGATAAATATAGCAAGACCGGTGAAAACAGTAGCCAGCTTACCTATGCGTTCTTCATCACCGAATTCTTTCTCATATTCCTGGTCAACGAAGTGGTATTCAAATGGCTGTTCAGGGTTCTCGATTTTTAACACTGAAGCGATGTTGCTAATAGCTTTACTGGCGCTCATCTTCGGGTTGATCTTTAGCAGTAAACAGCCTCCTGCCCATTGCGCCAAAAAATAAACCATAGGCTGCACCTGTTCATAAGGCGAACGGTTAATAACGTTTTTAGTTACACCTATGATCTTAAACTGTTTCCCAAAAAAGGTTATAGAATTTTCTGTCGGTTTTTTCATGGTCATAAAATCAGCTGCCGCCTGGTTGATGATCACCGCTGATGAATCGGAAAGGAATGACGGTGAGAAATCGCGGCCTGCGCTAAATTCCCAGCCAATGGTTTTGCCGTAATCGTACGAAATGTCCTCCTGACCGAAACCAGCACCCAGGTTAGGGTCCTCTCCAGGCCATGCAACGCCGCTGGTAGTACCAGGAACTTTGTTAGGCGGAGCATCTGCTTCGGCCATTTCAGTTATCGTGCCGTTACTTTCAAGGGCCTGTTTTATCACATCAAAATGTTGGTGGAGTTCTAACGTTCGGACAGGTATGGCAACCAATCTGTCCTGGCTGTAGCCTATAGGGCGGTCTTTGGCGAAAATTATCTGCCGGATAACTACAGTGGTACCGATGATCAGCACGATAGAAACTGTAAACTGAAGTACTACCAATACCTTCCGCGGGGCCGAAGCCATGCGCCCAACCCGGAACGCCCCTTTCAATACCTTAACAGGTTTAAACGACGACAAGTAGAGTGCCGGATAGCTGCCTGTAATTATTGCTGTGATAAAGCTAAAGCCAATTGCAGCAAACCAGAACAGCGGGTGGTGCCATGGTATGAAAATTTGTTTACCCGCTAATTGGTTAAAGGCCGGAAGGCTTAACTGCACCAGCAGTAATGAAACTAAAAATGCCATCAGCACACAAAGTAACGATTCGCCGTAAAACTGGTATACCAATTGGCCACGGGATGAGCCGATTGCCTTACGGATACCTACTTCGCGCGCGCGTTTTTCAGACCTGGCCGTGCTTAAGTTCATGAAGTTAATACAGGCCAGCAGCAATACAAACACGCCTATAATACCAAAAAGCCATACATATTGTATTTCGCCGCCAATGTTTTTTCCGTCCTTAAACTCGCTGTACAAATGCCATTTACTCATGGGCTGCAGAAACAGCGCCGGTTTCTCTTTAGCTGAAACAGGTTTTAAATGCCGCAGCTGTTCATCCCTGATTTTTAAAGATACCTCCCCGGGGTCGGCATGGTCAGCCAATTGAACATATAAGTTAACTTTGCCTGGGCCCCATGGCTCCCTCATGCCGCTCAATCCTGGCTCAAAGCGGGCCCATGAAGCAATAAAAGCCATACCGGCAAGCGTAGTATTTTCGGGCAGATCCGCATAAACGCCGGCTATTTTCAGGTCATCTAAACCGTCCCACCTCCATTTTAGCTTTAATACTTTACCCATGGGGTCCTCATTGCCGAAAAATGCCTTCGCTGTAGCCGCGGATATGAGTATAGATGATGGATCCTTTATAGCATCGCCCCTGCCTTCAAGCATATTTAATGTGAACAGGTTTGGGCCATCTGCTTCCATAAAAACGCCTTGCTCGTTCAGTTTTTTATCGCCTAAAGTCAATATATAATCTCTCGGGGCTGTGGACATTGCTACTGACTTAAAATCGTTGCCATAACTTTTGCGCAGTACGGCCGCCAAAGGGTACGGTACAAAGGACGAGGTTTTCACTTGACCGTTATTGGTCGCATTTTGCATTACCTGGGCTATATTGCGGTAATTGCTATGATACTTGTTAAACGATACTTCGTCCAAAATCCACAAACTGATTAGCATTACTACTGCCATACCTACTGCAAGGCCACCTATGTTAATAAGCGATAATACTTTATTCTTAATAAGGGTGCGCCATGCAATTGTTAAATAATTCCTAAACATAAAACTGCGATTTAATTTTATAGAAGCCCAGCCTGGCGGCCTTCCTGAACGCAATATTACCGAGGGTAAGTGTGATGATATGGCCAACTTATCATTTGGCAACCCTTTTTTCAGGCCGTTCTTGTATTCAACCGGGGTTTTGCCTGTCATCTCTTTGAAAACGCGGTTGAAAGTTCTTTGAGAATTAAACCCCGACTCGTAGGCTATCCCTAGCAATGTGAGCCGGTGGTGGGCCGGGTCCTGCATCTTCAGGGCAGCTTCACGAACCCTGAACTCATTAATAAAGTCGCTGAAGTTCTTTTCCATCCCCACATTAATAATCCGCGATAATTCGTGCGGATGGATATTCAGCTTTACTGCCAGGGTGGCCAATGTCAATCCGGCATCCTCGTAAAAACGGTTTGCCGCTACGGCTTCCTTCAGCCTTCGGCTTTTCTCCCTTGCATCATATCTATCTGTTATAGGCGTGGCTAACTGTGTGCTGCTATCCAATTTTAGCATTACTTCGGCCGCTATGCCAATAAGCACAAAAGCAACGGCAAAACCCAAGGCATCATTAAACAGCCATAACACGCAAAGTAAGCCGAGCAACTGAATGGCTTTTTCCAATTTGCGGAAGGCAAATCGCGGCCTATCCATTAGTACAGGCTGCAAGCGGTTATAAAAATGCTGTATCAACCGATACGACAGGTATAAATAAATAATAACCGAAATTAGCACCAGCCAGCCCGGCATCCAATACGCCACCAGCAAAGGGCAAAAATGTAGCAGGTACTTTCGGTCAAATTGCATGTTTGGCGTCGTCGTTCGTTGCACATAAAAATACAACAGAGGGCCCAGCGCCGGTAAGAGAATTGACGACAGGCTGCTGGTTTTCAGTACAATTACAGTTAAGGCGGCACTTAAAAACAGGTTGGCTATTTGGCCTTCTCTTTTTGCGAATGCTAAAAGCAGCGCAAGTGTAAACCCCGAAAACAGAGTTGCCATGGCGGCCAGGTTATACAGGCTGGTATGGAATATATAGAGATTCAAGTAATTCAGATAGCCAAACGCTATTTCAAATTTACACCATATTTATGTATAGAAACTTATATTGTAATTAAAATGTTGGCGATGTTTCAAATAGGCAGGCTAAAAAAATAAAACAATTTCAATTTCCGGCACAAATTGAACAATGGGTACCAATATTTAGTTACCGTTAAGGCCCCAAAATTTGTATTTCTAAAAGTGGGTTTTAATCTCAGGGAATTAATATCAACACTGTTTTTTTTTGCGAAAAATTTTAGCATATTCGCTTGACAAAATTGTCAAGGTTTTTTTTTCAAGAAAATGAAGGAACTTTAGGAGAATACATCCATAATTTACGCATTGATAAGGGCTTAACTCTTACTAAGCTTGCTGCAGCCCTTGATATTGATCAGTCGACACTTTCGAAGATAGAAAACAATAAACGAAGTGTCGGACTCGAAACACTGGCTAAGGTAGCCAATGTATTCTCACTGAATTTTAAAAAACTTGAGTTGGAATACAATAGCGAAAAGATAGCGAAAATTCTGTATAAAGAAGATGACTCAACCGGCCTTTTGAAATTAGCTCAAGAGAAAGCCAAGTATTTGAAGATAAAGAACTCCTTACAAGGAAATATAAACTTTACCGAATGAAAAGTCAAGACATATCGACATTCGCAGAAAATGTGATGGGAATCGATGGGCCAATAGTTGATCGAAATTATCAGATTACGCCAGAGTTAATTGAAAAAGCGAAATCTGGAAGAACTCATGTTGTTAGCTTTTTTAGTGGCGCAGGCGGGCTCGATATTGGTGCCCAATTAGCCGGCGCTAAAGTTATATCGGCGCACGATTTCGATTCTGACAGTATTAAAACGTTGAAGTTGAATGCATATTTCGACCACACAGCGCATTTTTTAGGAGATATCGCAACAAGCCAGCCGACTGATTTTAAGCATGTGATCGAAAAGCAAAATCCAGATAAGCTTATCATTGTTGGAGGCCCTCCTTGTCAGCCTTTTTCAAAAGCAGGATACTGGACTACATTGAAAAATAGGTTGAGTCATAATGACCCAAGAAACATGATAGGGAATTATTTCAAAATGATCGCCGAAATAAAGCCTGATGGATTTTTGTTAGAAAATGTTGAAAGCCTTCTGCATCCCCACAATCGTTTTGCATTGGAAAGCATTACAGAGTTAATAGATTCCCTTGGATATAAGTATAAACTAGTTAAGGCAAACGCCATAGATTATGGAGTTGCTCAAAAACGTAAACGAGTTTTCTTTATCTGCTCAAAGCGCAATTTTAAAACAGATGAGCCAGTTAAGACACACGGCAGCAATGAAGATATTTTGAAAATGCTTCATCTCCTACCATACGAATGTGTATTTAATTGGATAGGCAAATACGATACCATGCAATATTTTGAAAAGGAAGAATTGACAAATAAGGGGACTTATCATTTCGATTTACTTGACGTTCCACCGGGAAAGAATTATATTGCTATCACCGCTGCCGCTGGTTATCCAAATCCTAAATTTATTGCGCAAAAAAGGTTTTGGAATTTCCTGCTTAAACTTCATCCTGCTCAGCCATCATGGACGATAGCTGCACAGCCGGGGCCATGGGTAGGGCCTTTTCACTGGACATCCAGAAGATTAAGAGTGCCCGAAATTGCCGCAATTCAAGCTTTTCCGGAAAATTACGTTTATGCTGGAAATCGCCGATCAGTACAAAAACAGATTGGAAATGCAGTACCGCCATTATTAGGTAAAGCTATGGTTGAATTTTTAATGCATAATATATAATGTTTGCAGGAACAGTTGTAAGTTTATTTTCGGGAGCCGGTGGATTAGATATTGGGTTTGAAAGGGCCGGGTTTCAGTTGTTATTGTCAACAGATAACTGGAGTATCGCATGTAATACATTGAAGAAAAATGGGATGTCCGGTGAAGTTATATGCGATGATATCCGAAAAATTGATTTTAAATCGTTTCAACAAAGAACCGGGAAACAAGTAGATGTTCTTATAGGAGGGCCGCCATGCCCGCCATTTTCAAAGTCGCGATTCTACAGAACTGAAAAGAAGCGGGGACTTGAAGATGAAAATGCCTTCACAGTCGGCGAATATTTTAGAGCAGTTGAAGAACTCGATCCAAAGGTTTTCCTTTTTGAAAACGTACATGGATTTGTTTATAAGCCGCATGCAGACGCTTTAGAGTATATTAAAGAGAGAAGCGAAGAGATGGGTTATAAGATCAGCTATAGAGTTGTCAATTCCGCTGATTATGGGGTTCCTCAAACCAGGGAAAGATTTATATGTGTAGGGGTTAAAAAAGACCTTGCTGATTTTATTTATCCTGAACCAACTCATTACGATGTTCATAAAAAGAACGAAATCGTGCCGCCTTTAAAAAATTGGGTAACCTGCGGGGATGTTCTTTCAGATTTAGATTACCCGTTACCAGAGGATGAAAAAATGGAAGCTGGTTCAAAACATAAGGATTTATTAAAATTGGTGCCGCCAGGAGACAATTATCTGTTTTTTACAAAGGAAAGGGGACATCCAAACCCTGAGTTTATTTGGAGATCAAGGTATTGGTCATTTTTGCTAAAATTATCTCCGGATAGGCCGTCATGGACTATTCAAGCAAGTCATTCCAATAATATGGGGCCATTCCATTGGAAAAATCGATTTTTAAGAATTTCGGAAATAAAGAGAATTCAGACATTTCCAGATAATTATGAACTAACGGGTACTTTTAAAGATCAATGGAGGCAAGTAGGCAATGCAGTTCCTGCACGTTTAGCAGAAGTGTTCGCTAATCAAATCAAACAATGTTTAAATAATTCCCCTGAGCCGGTTGCCCAACTTGATATGCTGTTGGAGAGGTAAATGATTTTGGTTTTCGGGTATATTTAAAGTTTTTAGGCTTAATCCTTGTAATTTTTCTATTCCGCCTGCCCTTCCCATTTTATCAGGGTATCGAATGAGTAAAATCCTTCTCAGGTAGTAATTATAATTGAGCGCAATTAATTTGCGATATCGATTTTAAACAGATATTTTAACACTTTAAACTGTAAATCTTGATCATGCCCAACCAACCACAACTTGATGGCACTACTATAAGCGCTCCTGATTACTCTGATTATAACGAACTTACTGAATTACAAACCGCATTGACGCAATATGGCTGGGTTATTGAATCGCATAATTCAGACCGTGATGGGTATAATTACTTTGAAGTAAGAAACAACACCAAAGTTTATCGCCTGCATATTTATCTAAAGAAGGTAAAATGGCGCAATCGAAGTGATGATGAAAAGGCTGCACAATTTGGCGCAGCCCACGTACTTACCGGGTATAATTTAACTCAGACCGATCAGGACAAAACCATAGTTTTTGGAATATATAAAACGGACCTGTTTAATGATACGCTGGTGTGTGCATGGAATCCATTTGAATGGGGAACCAGAGGAAACCCCTTTAATTGTTTCATAGATGTTCATGCAATGGCTGAAGCATACCAAATTGGCTTCGCCAGAGACAAAACTAAAAATGACCGCAACGTTTATGTTTTTCGTCCCGAGTTCATCTATTATTACATTGCAAACAGAGATCAGCTTCACCATCGTCTGTTACCAGCTGCGGTAGCGGCAGCCCCAAAGGCCATAGTTCCAGAATTAGCCAGAAACAAAATTATATATGGCGCACCTGGAACTGGCAAAAGTTTTGAACTTCGTGAACAAGCGAACGCAGCAGGTTTTGAAAACAAAAACACTTTAAGGGTAACCTTTCATCCAAACTATACATATCAACAATTTGTTGGTTCATACAAACCCGTTCCGATCTACAAAGCCCAAATAACAGGTGACCCAGTTTTATACAAAAGTGACAGGGTTACCGAACTTAACGGCGATTTTAACAAAGAGCCATTGATTGATTATGCTTTTGTGGAGGGGCCGCTGATAAAACAACTAATTTTTGCACTTATCAATCCAAATACTCCTTATCTTTTAATAATTGAAGAGATTAACCGCGCAAATGTTGCAGCGGTTTTTGGAGATGTTTTTCAACTCCTGGATAGAACTGATGCAGGTGAAAGCGAATATGAAATCGATTTTAGCCCTGAAGCCGGTGATTATTTAGCTTCATTTGGTTTGAAAGGGAAAAAGGTTAAGCTTCCCTCTAATTTGTTTATATGGGCAACTATGAATAGTGCAGACCAGGGTGTAATGCCAATGGATGCTGCTTTTAAAAGAAGGTGGAGTTTCGAATATCTGCCACTTGATGATAAAGAAGGAGTTGTTTCTGAAAGAACGATCGTTTTTCAGAAAATTGTTTACAAATGGAATGATTTTCGTACAGCGATCAATAACCGGTTGAAAAATATGGGCATTGCAGAAGACAAATTACTGGGCCCATTTTTCATGAATAATCAAGAGTTGGGTAATGATAACGCGGTAAAAAACAAATTGCTGCTTTATTTAAGGGATGATGTTTTGCGGCATAACCCTGACGCAATATTTGTATACGCAGCATTCTCTGACATAATAAAATCATATAATGCAGGAAACCCGATTTTTACTGATTTCGAATATCCGGCATCAGTTTTAGTTGGAACGTCTGAAACAGGTGAGGTAGCTGCAACCGGAGATGATATAGAAGAAGCTTAATGCAAAAGCAAGGAAATTATATATTTATAATTGAAGGATGTAGCCGATCGTATTGAGGACATCGCCCCAGCGAGTTATATTAGTCATTTGCTTAAAAAAGAACTGACACAAGTTTTTACCGATCAAAAGATAAGATTACTAAAGCTATTATTGGCCTTTGTAAATAAACGTTATCTGTCACAGTCATTGAAAGCGTATTTTTTTGGTACCGGGTATTTTCATGTGATATGGGAAAAGGTGTGTGGATATTCGCTTGAAAATCAAGTTGATAAATATATCAAACGAATCCCTAAACCTACCTGGAATGATCTGAATTCTAACCAGGTATTTACTGAAACATTTCGTCCGGATATAATTACGACAAACGGAACGCCAGACCAATTATTAGTCTTGGATGCAAAATATTACAATCTTGAACTTCTATTATCAGGTGCCTTGCGTATAAGCGGCAACCCCGGAATCGGGGATATCTCTAAACAATTCCTATATGAAATAGCATTAGAATCATTAGGAGTCGCCAGGATCTTCAACTTTTTGCTATTTCCTAAGTTGCAAGTCAGTGAGTTCGAAATAGTTGGGTTTGTTTCATTTGAAATTTTTGACGAACGCAGATTATGGATAGTTTATTTAGATCCAAATACGTTGTATGACCAGTTCCTTAAAAAACGTTGCTTTGATCAGGAGATTCGTCAGTCGCTTTCAAAATCAGTTGCTGAGTTAACGACGGTTGATATTTCAGGTTAAATATCTTCAAATTTTTGGATTACACAGATTAACGGGTAGTTATGTGAAAAAAATAAGGGGAAAGATACACTAACTTGTATCTTTCCCCTTTTGTAGCCCGTAGGGGAATCGAACCCCTGTTTCTAGAATGAAAATCTAACGTCCTAACCCCTAGACGAACGGGCCTTTTTTATTGTTAAGCTTTTGGCTTTTTAACCAACCGCTTCCCTTATTTTGGGAATGCAAAGATATACGTTTAAAGAGAAAATTAAAATAATATTTCAATTTTTTTTTCATCATTCTTTTAACTGCCTGAAAATTACAATCATGAAACAAAAACAGGTTTGCTGCATTGTAGTTGTATTATATATTACCTTTATATTTATACAATAAACCCTATACGATGAAAGCACTATGGAATAACCAGGTTATTGCCGAAAGCAATGATACTGTTGTTGTTGAAAACAATCATTATTTCCCTAAAGAAAGTGTAAAGCCGGAATTTTTGAAACCCTCTGATACACACAGTACTTGCCCCTGGAAAGGCCTTGCATCATACTATTCACTTGATGTTGATGGCAAACAAAATAATGACGCGGCATGGTATTACCCGGATCCGAAACCTGCAGCTGCCGAAATTAAAGACTACATCGCGTTTTGGAAAGGCGTTAAAATAACCGATTAAGGCATGAAACAATACGATGCTATAGTTATAGGCTCGGGGCAGGCCGGCGGGCCGCTGGCTAAAAAGCTGGCTAAGGCTGGCAAAAAAACGATTTTGATAGAGAAAAGATTCGTAGGTGGCACCTGTGTAAATGATGGCTGTACGCCAACTAAAGCCTGGGTGGGCTCGGCAAAAGCAGCTTATATGGCGGCACATAGCGGTCCGCTTGGGATTAAAATTAAGGGATATAAGGTTGATATGCGCCAGGTGAAAAAGCGTAAAGACGAGATTGTAATGAGCGCCCGTATGGGAGGGCAGCATGCTATCGAAAAAACCCAGAACCTCGATCTTGTTTTTGGCGAAGCTTCTTTTATCGCCGAGAAAACATTGTCTATTAAATTGAATTCAGGCAATACACAAACTGTAAAAGGCGACTGGATATTTATAGACACTGGTGCGAAAACGCGCATCCCGGAGATTGAAGGGGTGCATGATATAGAATACCTGACTTCAACAACCATCCTCGACCTGAATACTGTGCCCGACCACTTATTGGTTGTAGGGAGCAATTATATCGGGATGGAGTTTGGACAGATGTTTGCCCGCTTTGGCAGCAAGGTTACCATGCTGGAGAGAGCACCACGCATTTTAGCTAAGGAGGATGCAGATATTGCTGATGCCCTGCATAAAATAATGGCAAATGAGGGTATTACCATTTATACCGGTGCCGAAACTACCGCCTTTAGAAAAACTAAAAAGGGTAATATAAAAGCAACTGTAACCATTGCGGGTAAAGAGGACACCATCACTTGTACCCACGTACTGCTGGCGGTTGGGCGTATGCCGCAAACGGAAGTCTTAAATTTAGATAAAACGGGCGTCGCGGTTGATGATAAAGGCTATATAAAGGTAAATGATAAGCTGGAAACCAATGTAAAAGGTATTTATGCTTTGGGCGATGTAAAAGGCGGCCCGGCATTTACGCATATTGCTTATAACGATTATACGATAGTTTACCGCAACCTGATGGAAGGCACGGACTACAATATAAATGACCGTCCGTTGCCCTATTGTATGTTTACCGATCCTGAATTAGGCCGTGTAGGTATTGGTGAGGAGGAGGCTAAGAAACAGAAACTGAACGTAAAAGTGGTTAAACTGCCCATGGAACACGTTGCACGGGCAATAGAAAATGGCGATACCCGCGGATTTATGAAGGCAATGGTTGACCCGGTTACCAAAAAGATACTAGGCGCGGCTGTTTTGGGCAGTCAGGGTGGTGAGATTATGACGGTGTTGCAAATGGCGATGGAAGGCGGCATTACTTACGACCGGATCAGGTATTGTGTATTTGCGCACCCAACGTATTCTGAAGCACTGAATAACCTGTTTTTGTCACTTGAACCGTAGTCGCTCTGTATGATAAAAGTTGAACATCTGGGCAAACACTTCGGCAAGGTAAAGGCGGTAGATGATATTTCTTTCGAGGTGGCTGAACACGAAAACATGGTGCTGTTAGGTACCAGCGGCTGCGGCAAAACCACTACGCTGAAGATGCTTAACCGGTTGATAGAGCCTACGCATGGCAAGATCTTCATCAACAATAAAAATATCCTTGAACAGCAGCCCGAAGTTTTAAGGCGGGGCATAGGCTACGTGTTGCAAAATAACGGGCTGTTTCCGCATTATACTATTGCGGAGAACATTGCCATTGTACCGCAATTGTTAAAATGGGATGAGAAGAGAATACAGTATCGCGTTAGCGAACTATTGGAAAAACTACACCTCTCTAATGATTATTTAAACGTTTACCCTAATGAATTAAGCGGGGGGCAGCAGCAAAGGGTAGGGCTGGCAAGGGCTTTGGTTGCCGACCCGCCGGTGTTATTGATGGATGAGCCATTCGGTGCATTGGATAATGTAACCAAAGCCAAAATACATGCTGAATTTAAGGCGCTGGATGAACTGAAGAGGAAAACCATCATTATGGTTACCCATGATGTGCAGGAAGCCTTTGAACTGGGCGACAGAATCTGCCTGATGGATGCAGGGAAGATAGTACAATCGGGTACGCCTGCCGACCTGCTTCTTAAGCCGAAAAATAAATTTGTAAGAGATTTTCTGAATGAGCAAAGATTGGAGTTGGAGTTCAGGGCCATTAAACCCCCTCCGCCCCCTGAAGGGGGAACTTTTGAATTGCATGGTAAGGCTCTACCGGCAGATATAAGTTTATGGGCTTTGCTAGAACAACTGAAATTTACGGAAGCAGAACATATAGCCGTGCTCGATCATCAGCATAAAGAAATTAAGAAACTGAGTTTTGATGACCTGATGTCGGTGTTTTATAATTATAAAAAGGAGCAGCGGCATGAATGATCAGCAACAAACCTTGTGGCAGTTTATGCAGGAGCAGAGCGATAAGCTGCTCACCCAAACGCTGGAGCATATCGGGCTAACGTTTATTTCCCTGTTTCTGGCAGTATTGGTTGGTTTACCTCTGGGGATCCTCATCGCCCGGAAAAGAAAATTATCCGGTTCGGTTTTAGGTGTGGCAGGTGTATTGCAAACTATCCCGAGCATTGCCCTGCTCGGGTTTATGATCCCGCTGCTGGGTATCGGCCCAAAGCCAGCCATAGTAGCGCTTTTATTGTATGCGTTATTGCCTATCATCCGTAATACTTATACCGGTATTACAGGGGTTGATAGTGCGGTTAAAGAAGCCGCTACGGCAATGGGCATGAGTAAATGGCAAATACTATTAAAAGTTGAATTGCCGCTGGCTATGCCCGTTATTTTAGCCGGTATCCGCACTGCTACGGTGATAACTGTGGGCGTAGCTACTTTGGCATCATATATTGCAGCGGGTGGCTTAGGCGAGTTTATTTTCGGTGGCATCTCGCTCAACAATACCAATATGATACTGGCCGGGGCTATACCTGCTGCGTTGCTGGCCATTATTTTTGATTTCTTATTGTCGAGGGTGCAAAACCTCAACCTAAAAAAGATAAATACAGCTACAAAAGTGTTGCCGCTTATACTGATCGTGCTGGCATCATTGTACCTTATTCCATCAGCCTATGGCAGTAAACTCACCGCTGGCTTTACCCCTGAATTTATGGGCAGGCAGGATGGTAACCTGGGACTGAAAAGTAAATATGGCTTAAAGATCCACACTATTGTTATCAGCGATGCGGTGATGTATAAGGCCGCTTATGAAAAACAACTGGATGTGATCAGCGGCTACTCTACCGATGGGCGTTTAAAAGCATACGATTTGGTGGTATTAAAAGATGATAAAGGCATATTCCCGCCGTACTATGCCGCGCCAATTGTTAGGGACGAGTCATTAAAACAGTTTCCTGAACTGGAAAAAACACTGAACCTGCTTTCCGGTAAAATTAATGATACAGTGATGACGGAATTAAACTACCGTACCGACTATCTTCACGAAAGCCCGGAGCGGGTGGCGAAGGATTTTCTGGTTGCACATAATTTGTGGAAACCGGAACGTGGCGGTAAGGATGGGGTTGTCCGCATCGGGTCAAAGATTTTTGGCGAACAATATATCCTGGCAAATATGTACAGCATGCTGATAAAGGGTTATACGGATTATGATGTATCAACCAAAACGGGCCTCGGCGGTACAAAAATTTGTTTCGACGCGCTCACCAATAATCAAATAGATTTTTACCCGGAATATACAGGCACGGGCTTACTGGTAATATTGCAACCATCAATAAAAACAATTAATTTAGTAGAAACCAGTAAGGAAAAGACCTACAATTACGACAAACAGGAGTTTGAAAGCCGCTACCACATTAAATGGTTACAACCCATAGGGTTTAACAATGCTTATGCTTTAATGATGCGGCAAAAACAAGCAAAGGATTTGCATGTTAACACAATAACAGATCTGAAAAATTACCTCGAAAGGAAATAACCATGGAAACAGCTGAATATACCCAGCAACTAACACTTGCTGAACGATATATAAAGGTGCGCAAGCATACCGAAAAGATCTGTGCACCGTTGCAAACTGAGGATTACGTGGTGCAGCCGGTGGTAGATGTCAGTCCGCCTAAATGGCATATTGGCCATACTACCTGGTTTTTTGAAACCTTTATCCTGAAACCCTATTTTATGGGTTACCAGGAGTATAATCCTGATTTTAACTACGTATTCAACAGCTATTACGAAACGGTAGGTAACCGCGTTATCCGTACCGACAGGGGCAATTTAAGTCGCCCAACGGTTATTGATATTATGCGCTACCGCGAATATGTGGATGAGGCCATAAACAAGTTTCTGTGTCATGAACCATCCGAAGAAGTAAAGGAACTGCTTATCCTCGGCTTTAACCATGAGGAACAGCACCAGGAATTATTGTATACCGATATTAAATACATTTTAGGGCATAATCCATTGTTCCCGGCTTATTCGCATGAGTATCATTCGCCTAAAGTTGAAAAAGCAGGCGATGATTTTATCATGATGGATGAAGGTATTTATGAGATAGGATATGAAGGTGAAGGCTTTTGTTTTGACAATGAGTTGAACCGACATAAAGTATACCTGAATGCCTATGAAATAAGTCCGGACTTGGTAACCAATGCCGAATATCTGGAATTTATCAATAGCGGCGGTTATCACGATTTCCGCCATTGGCATGCCGAGGGCTGGGATTGGGTAAAAACCAACAAAGTTGAAGCCCCGCTATACTGGCATTTGATACACGGCGAGTGGTATAATTATACTTATAACGGACTGGAGCCTGTTGAAATGAAGCAGCCGGTTTGCCATATCAGCTATTTTGAGGCTTATGCTTTTGCTGCATGGAAGGGAATGCGCCTGCCAACTGAATTTGAATGGGAAGCGGCATCGGCACAATTTAGCTGGGGTAAAAGTTGGGAGTGGACCGAAAGTTCGTACCTGCCTTACCCGGGTTTTGCCAAAGCACCGGGCGCAATAGGGGAGTACAACGGTAAGTTTATGGTGAACCAAAAGGTGCTGCGTGGCGCATCAGAAGTTACATCGCCGGGTCATAGCCGTGCAACATACCGCAATTTCTTTCAAACAAACCTGCGCTGGCAATTTACTGGCATAAGACTTGCAAGGTAACCGACTCATCAACCAATGAAAATATGAACACTGCATTTTTACAAAACCTGGTAAAAGAAAAAAAGCCGAGTAAGACTGATTTGTTTTACAAGGATGTAGTTAAAGGCCTGCAATCGACACCGAAACGCTTAAACTCCATGTATTTTTACGATGCTAATGGAGATAAAATCTTTCAGGAGTTGATGGCTTGCGAAGAGTATTATCCAACCAATTGTGAGTTGGAGATTTTTACCGAACAAACAGCAGGACTTGCCGAAGCCATAATGGCAGGCGGCGATGCTTTCGACCTGATTGAATTGGGTGCAGGGGATGCGATGAAATCGACCTATTTGCTGAAGCATTTAATGGAGCAAAAGGCTGATTTTACGTATCTGCCGATAGATATATCAGACAATGTGATAGCTTATTTAAACGCGACCCTGCCTGCAACGCTGCCCGGTATTAAGATAACCGGACTAAACGGCGAGTATTTTGATATGCTGAAAAAAGCGGCATCCATATCAAACAGGCGCAAAGTGGTATTATTTTTAGGATCGAACATTGGTAATATGCCGGTGAGCGATGCGGAAGACTTTTGTAAGGAACTGCGTAAAAATCTTTCGGCAGGGGATATGGTGCTGATGGGAATCGACCTGAAAAAGAACCCTAAAACGGTGCTGGCTGCTTATAACGATAAGGAAGGAATTACCAAACGCTTTAACCTGAACTTATTAGAGCGTATAAACCGCGAACTGAATGCTGATTTTAATTTAACCCAGTTTGATCATTACCCTATCTATGATCCTGAAACCGGTGCCTGCAAAAGCTACCTGATCAGTTTGGTAGATCAGCATGTGAAAATCAACGGCAAAGCTGATATTCACTTTTTTAAGGATGAGTACATTTACATGGAGATCTCGCAAAAATTCTCGGTAATGCAAAGCAACCAGATGGCGGCTGCAGCAGGCTTTAAGCCATTGAACATATTTTTTGATAGTAAGAAATGGTTTATTGATGCTATTTGGTTAGCGGAGTAAAAAAACAATTTTCAACGCCCGTTCAAACGTCCACGCTTGAACGGGCGCATAAGAGCATGGGGATGTGCGATTCCCCTTGAGAGGGGAATTGGGGGAAAGGCATATGTATCAACAAAAAAGGAGACCCTAAAGCCTCCAATTTTTCTCACTCAACCTAAACAAAGTATTGTTATATCACAGCAGCAGCGGGTTAAGCGCTGAATCGATCAGTTCGCCTATGGGTTTGCTCATGAGCCATTTGTGATGATCGTTTTTCTGCCATTCGTTTTTGTAGGGGGTAATGCGCGCGCCATCGGCAACATAAATAATGGTCATTACCTCGCGCATTTTATTGGAGTTATTGCCGGGGGCATTGTGTATGGTAAACCCACGGTGCCAGGTAGCATCACCAGCTTTCATGGTTTGGGCACGACTTATTTGAAATTTCTTTTCTTTCACATAATCATCAAAAGCGCTCTCCGATTCATCCGAGATCTCATGATTAAATATTGCTCCATCTGTGTAAGAACCTGAAGCAAAGGTGAGCATACCCATATCCTCATCAATATCAACTAAAGGCATCCACATGGTGATGGTATTGTTGGTATCTATAGGCCAGTAGTATTGGTCCTGGTGCCAGGGAGTTGGGCCGCCACCAGGTTCTTTAAACAAAGCCTGGTCATGGTACAAGCGTACATTTTCAACACCCATCAGGTCGGCGGCAATTTTGGCAAGGCGTTTAGCCAGCACAAATTGCTTTACCTGCTCATCTGCCTGCCACAGGTTCATGATCTGCAGGAATGCTTTTCCATAGGTATCCCTGTCCTGTAACTGGCGCTTTTCGGTATTATATCTATCGGCAGCAGCAACTATTACCGGGCGGTATACGTCTATTTCAGCAGGTGAAAGTACCGCTTTAACAAGTGTATGACCCTTTTTGCGAAACTCACTGATATTATCATCAGGCAGCTTTTTGAAATCGTATAAAAGGGGCAAATGTGCCGTTTTTGTCTCCATGGTTTAACTATTTTCAAAGGAACTTAAATCACCAGGCAAAAAAAATGAAAAAAATGGTGCAATTGTGGTGTATATTATCTCAAAAAGGCATAAATTGGCGCACCCTATTAAAATACGCAAATGATCAAAGCATCTTTTGAAGCCATTCAGCCGGGCAGCCGGCAGTCTTTTATTGCCCGCAGATTTGAAAAATGGGGGTTCGACGGCCCTTATCATTTTCACCCGGAATACGAGTTAACCAGTATTATACAAGCAAAAGGCAAACGTTATACAGGTAGCCATATGGAGGATTTTTTTCATGGCGACCTGGTATTGCTGGGCCCCAACCTGCCCCATTGCTGGAAACTGGATATGACCAGCCCACAGCCCGAAGCTGCCGCCATAGTTATACAGTTTAATGAAAACTTTTTGGGCGATGTTTTTTTCAATCGGGCGGAATTACAGGATATCAAAAAGCTTTTTCAGCAGGCAGCCAATGGCATCAGCTTTAAAGCCGATACCCGGCAACGCGTAAACCAACAGTTGATTGCCCTGATTGAGGAAGAGAACAGTTTTAAAAAGATGCTGCTATTGCTGGATATTTTACAGCAGCTGGCATTATCAAACGAGTTTGCATTGCTTGATCAAAGCCAAACCATTGCCGAGCGTACCATTGCCGAGCAGGAGCGCATAAACCCTGTGTTTGCTTATCTGGTTGAAAATTTCAGACAGCAGGTATCATTAGATAAAGCGGCCAGCATTGCCAACATGACCACTAACGCGTTTTGCAAGTATTTTAAAAAGATAACCCGCAAAACCTTTATGGAAACCATTATTGAGTACCGCCTTAACTATGCCACCCAGCAACTGGTGCAAACGGATAAGCCGATCTCAGAGATCTCGTTCGAAAGCGGTTTCGGCGATGTGTCGCACTTTTATAAGATGTTTAAGGTAAAGATGAACCTGAGCCCGCTAAATTACAGGAAGAAGTTTATGCGGACATTGGAGGGCAGGGAAGTGGCGTAGGTAAGCTGGAAGCTTATAACATTTTGGGGTCTAAGTTTGCTGCGCTAAACTTAGACCAGTGGAAGGTGCTATTCTCCGGAAAGTTTAAGAATCTCTGTTAATATAGCTAGAGAATACCTGAAATTAGTTTTTTGCACCTTTTCAAGTAGTGGTTTAATTGAGGGAATGATACCTTCTTGTTTGGCTTTTAAAAATAAACCAAGGCTTCCCGTAATATTGAGATTTAGTTTTTGAGCAACTTTTCTTCCTTTATTGTCATCAATAATTATTAACGATGGCCCGGATTCAAGAGCAAGTGTAATTGCGCTTGTTTCACCTATATCTAGATCCAGAGTTGATTGAAATTGCGAATTTTTAACTTCTCTTATTTCAACCCATTCCGGTAAATCTTCACCAAACTCCAAGGCAATAACAGGCGTAGTAATTACTTGTCCGAATAAAGATTTTAGCAATTCAAGTTCATTTATCTTATGCAATAAAATGAAGCAACTGGTATCAGCAATTACAATTTTATATTTTGTCTGTATCGCTTAGCATCTCAGATACCGGATAATTCATCAAAGAGACACCGTAATCGCCAAGTAATTCAGCAAAAGTGCGTTTTGACAGAGAGGCCATATCAGCAGCCTGGCCTAAAGATAATTTGCCAGATTCATATAATTTAGCAGCAATAAATCTAACGGTATCATTTTGATATTCGCCCAAGCTATCAGGTACTTGAAGTGTTATTGTTGTCATAATTGTAAAGATACAAAATAACGTAAATGAAGTATGTATGAAAAAAAGCTTTAAATAGTATTTAACCTTTAATACTCCGCTTCTTCAATTCCTTACTAATCGCATCCAACGCCTTCTTCTTTTTCTGATCCTTCATCTTTTTAACTTTTAATACTTCCTGTTTTTGCAGGTAGGTTTCGGTATGGGTGCGGGCGTAGTATTTGCAGAACCAGGTTAAGGGGCAGATCTCGCATTTAGGGCTGCGGGCTATGCAGATGTACCGGCCATGCAGTATCAACCAGTGATGCGCTATGCCTAAGGTTTCTACCGGCAGGTATTCTACCAGTTGCTTTTCAACCGCTAACGGGGTGCGGGCATTGGTGGTTAAGCCAATACGATTAGCTACACGGAAAACGTGGGTGTCAACCGCTATAGCAGGTGCCTCGAAAATTACGGATGCTATTACATTGGCGGTTTTACGACCAACGCCTGGCATTTGCTGTAGTTCATCAAGCCCCTCGGGTACCTGGCTATGGAATTTTTCAACCAGTATTTTAGCCATGCCCACTAAGTGCTTAGCCTTATTGTTAGGGTAGCTAACACTGCGGATATAGGTAAATACTTCTTCGGGCGTTGAGGCGGCTAAACTTTCAGGTGTTGGGAAACGCTCAAAAAGGGCAGGCGTCACCTGGTTTATACGCTTATCGGTACATTGTGCCGATAGGATAACCGCTACGAGCAACTGGAACGGGTTACCATAATGCAACTCGGTAACGGCATCGGGCTGATTTTTTGAAAAATAATCTACAAAATGTTGGTAGCGTTCTTGCTTGAGCATGGTATGTTTAGAAAGCCTAAAAATATGATAATATTAGCAAAGCGTAAGCATTTTCTACCGTCTTTACTGCTTGCGGTAGAGAGGGTGGTTGAGCGAAGCTACGACCGGGTGAGTTGAATGTTAAAGCGGTGACGAGTTATGCAATTCGTATATTTTTACTCACCCCAACTCCGCTACGCTTGTCGCCCCTCTCTACCGCAAGCGGTAAAGAGGGGGAAGAATCTTTAATTCCAAAAATAGTTAAAAAAAGAAATCCAGGGTGACAAAGTTTTGCAACTCGTTGCCCTGGATTGTTTGTCTCTACGGAATCTTAGATTAACGTAAACTCTTTGAATAATCAAGAATGTAGTGAATGGTTTGTAGTTTTGGTTTCTTTGCTAAAAGATCCAAATCATTGCGTAGAGAGTGATAAAATATCACTTCGTCCGCTTCCAAATTCTCGTGCACATCCGACTCCTTCATCTCGTTTTTGTTAATGACCGCGTTAAATGGATTTGTAAAGGTTTCTCCCATAAGCTTGTCTAGTGTTTAATATTAACTAAACGCAAGCCTGAATATAATATTTTATTAACTATAAAAAAAATTTCATGAAAATTTCATGATTTTTTCATCATTAATTTTTTAGGCTCAACTCTTTACTCTGCATCATTTTGCGCAGGTTATTTAACGCGTAGCGCATACGGCCCAAAGCTGTATTAATGCTCACATCGGTAATGTCGGCAATTTCTTTAAAGCTCAGGTCGCCAAAGTGGCGCATTATCAAAACTTCTTTTTGTTCGGATGGTAAAAGCTGGATCAAAGATTTCAGGTCCTTATGCGTCTGGTCGCGAACCATGCGGTCCTCGGTGCTTTCGTCATAATTGCCCAGTACTTCAAAAATATCAAAGTCGTCGCCGTTGCTCACCATTGGCGCACGTTTCTCACGCCTGAAATGGTCAATAACCAAATTATGCGCAATACGGGTTACCCATGGTAAAAACTTACCTTCTTCGTTATATTTTCCAGCCTTTAAAGTGTTAATTACTTTAATAAAAGTATCCTGAAAAATATCCTCAGCAAGGTATTCGTCTTTAACGAGCAGATAAATTGAAGTGTAAATTTTTGATTGATAGCGGCGTATCAACTCAACGAGCCCCGCCTCATCACCCATGATGTATAGATGGATTAGATCCTGATCACTTTTCAATTGAAAATCCATAGAAAACTGTTACTTTAAACGTAGTTAAAATTATATCTTTTTTTAAAGTAGAGTTTCAATCTATAGGGGTTCTCCTTCTTGTTAAGAAATTGTTACATCAAATAAAACAAATTTCGGGCTAAAAAGCAAATCTTTTTTGTTGAATATGTGAATGTATTAGTCAGTTTGAACGGTTTTTAAGTTCAAAAGGGTTCATTATTTAACACAATTTAACATTTATAATAAAGCGGTCATAATTAGCAACATAATCCTAAACACATTTGGAATCGGCTAATAATTTTAGGATTTTTGCGTTTTGATAAAAGACCATAGACAAGCGCCCATAGACCATAGCAAAATATGGCAACTATGGACCATGGACTATGGACCATGGGCCAAATAATGACTAAAGAAGCAGAAAAAGATCCACAACATCATATTATTATAAAAGGTGCCAGGGTTCATAACTTAAAGAACCTGGATGTTGCCATCCCTAAAAACAAGCTGGTAGTAGTTACCGGTATGTCGGGGTCGGGCAAATCATCGCTGGCTTTTGATACTTTGTATGCCGAAGGGCAACGCCGTTATGTAGAAAGCCTGTCATCATACGCGCGCCAGTTTTTGGGCCGTATGAATAAGCCTGATGTTGATTATATAAAAGGCATAGCCCCGGCTATCGCTATCGAGCAAAAGGTTATTACATCAAACCCGCGCTCAACAGTAGGCACATCCACAGAGATCTATGATTACCTGAAATTGCTTTTTTCGCGGATAGGTAAAACCATATCGCCCATATCGGGTAATTTGGTGAAAAAGGATTCGGTTACCGATGTGATCAACTTTATTATGGCTTTGCCTAATGAAACACAGGTAACTATATTATGCCCGCTATATCCGCACAATAACCGCAGTTTAAAAGAAGAACTGGCGGTATTGATGCAGAAGGGATTTGTGCGTGTAGAGTATCAGCAAAAACTGGCACGGATTGAAACTTTGCTGGAAGACATGAGCATTGTTGACGACGGCTCGTGGCTGGAAAAAGAGGTGGAAGTTGAAAGCGTAAAGCCGAAAGCAAAAGGCAAGAAGAAAGCAGCTGCAGAAAACGAAGAAACAGAACTTGAAATAGGCGCTTCGCAATCGTCACTAACCGCCCACCACGCGGTGCGCATTGTTATTGACCGTATCATCAAAAACGACGAAGATGAAACCGTAAGCCGCCTTGGCGACTCGATACAAACCGCGTTTTTTGAAGGTAAAGGTGATTGCTATGTGCGTTACCAGGAGCCTGATGCAGAAAAGGAAACTGAACGTTTCTTTTGTGATCGTTTTGAATTGGATGGGATAAAGTTTGAAGAGCCCTCACCAAATTTCTTCAGCTTTAATAATCCTTATGGCGCTTGTAAACGCTGCGAAGGTTACGGAAAAGTTATTGGTATTGATGAGGACCTGGTTATCCCCGATAAAAGCAAAAGTATATATGAGGGCGCTATTGCCCCATGGCGCGGCGAAAAGATGCGCGAGTGGAATGATCAACTGGTGCAGCATGCCTTAAAGTTTGATTTCCCGATCCATCGCCAATACAACCAGCTTACCGAAAAAGAGCAAAGGCTGTTATGGACTGGCAATAAATTTTTCCGCGGGTTGGATGCCTTTTTTAAGGAACTTGAAGAGCAAACTTATAAAATCCAGTACCGTGTTTTGCTATCGCGATACAGGGGTAAAACTACCTGTCCCGAGTGTAAGGGCAGCCGCTTAAGGCAGGATGCATCATATGTTAAGATCGACGGCAAATCAATAACCGATGTGGTTTTGATGCCGCTGGACAAGGCGTATGACTTTTTCAACAACATCAAACTAAATGAAACTGATGCTAAAGTAGGCAAACGCCTGCTGATGGAGATCAATAACCGTTTGCTGTTCCTGAATGATGTTGGTTTGAGTTACTTAACGCTTAACCGCTTATCAAATACATTATCAGGCGGCGAATCGCAGCGTATTAATTTGGCGACCTCATTGGGCAGTAGCCTGGTAGGGTCGATATATGTGCTGGATGAGCCGAGTATTGGCCTGCACCCGCGCGATACCCAGCGGCTGATTGGCGTACTGAAATCTCTGCGTGATGTGGGTAACACCGTATTAGTTGTTGAGCACGAAGAAGAGATCATGAAAGCCGCCGATCATATTATCGACATCGGCCCGGAAGCAGGTACGCATGGTGGCGAACTGATCTTCACCGGTACTTATGACGAAATTATAAAGGATGATAATAGCCTTACCGGCCGTTATTTAAGTGGTAAGGAAGAAATAGCTATACCAACCCAGCGCCGCAAATGGCACGATTATATCGGCATTAAAGGTGCGCGGGAAAACAACCTGCAGCATGTTAATGCCAAGTTTCCGATGGGGGTACTTACGGTAGTTACCGGTGTATCAGGCTCGGGTAAAACAAGTTTGGTTAAACGGATCCTGGCTCCGGCATTGCAAAAAACACTGGGCAATTATTCAGGTGAGCAAACAGGATCGTACGATGCTATTGAGGGCGATTACCAGAAGATTGAACAGGTGGAGATGGTTGATCAGAATCCGATCGGGCGTTCATCACGCTCAAACCCGGTTACTTATGTTAAGGCTTGGGATGAGATCCGTAACTTGTACGCCGCGCAACCGGCAGCAAAGGCAGCTGGCCTAAAACCATCGGCATTTTCTTTTAACGTAGAAGGTGGCCGTTGCGATGTTTGTCAGGGTGAAGGTGAAGTGAAGATTGAGATGCAGTTTATGGCCGACATATTCCTGACCTGCGAAACCTGCGGAGGTAAACGCTTTAAACAGCATATACTGGATATTACCTACCAGGATAAAAATGTATCCGAAGTATTAGAGATGACTATTGATGAGGCTTTGGAATTCTTCAGAAAAGAGCCAAAGATCATCGCCAAAATAAAACCTTTGGTTGATGTGGGTTTGGGTTACGTGCATTTAGGGCAATCGTCAAATACTTTATCGGGTGGCGAGGCGCAGCGCATCAAGCTGGCATCATTCCTGGTTAAAGGGAATAACACGCACAAAACATTGTTCATTTTTGATGAGCCAACCACCGGATTGCATTTCGCGGATATTAAAAAACTGCTGAAATCATTCGACGCGCTGTTGGATCATGGCAATACCATCATCGTGATAGAGCACAATATGGATGTGATAAAATGCGCCGACTGGGTGATAGATATCGGCCCTGAAGGTGGCGACAGAGGTGGTAAAGTTGTGTTTGAGGGCTTGCCCGAGGACTTGATAAAAGAGAAAAACTCCTACACAGGTAAATTCTTGAAGGAGCGGTTCCATCAATAGAGTTGGTTGTTGTTTGTGGGGACACAAACAACGGGATGAAATCAAAATATCGATGTAATAAAAAAAGACCTTGTTTACTCCTAACAAGGTCTTTTTTATTTTGTAGAGACGCAAAATATCACGTCTCTACAGATATTGTTATTTTAAGGTAACGCTGGTTTTGCCCATGGTGTAACCATCTGAATACAGCATTACGGTGTAAGTTCCTTTTTGGAACGGACCTGGGTTCATCCAGTCAACTACATAAGCATTGCCATCATCTTTAAAGTCGATAGATGTTTTGTAGGTGAATTGCAGGCTCTGGCCGTCAGAATTAAATGATCCTGAATCGCCTTCAGTAATCAGGTTGCCGGTTGGGTCGAGCACACGGATATAAATATCATGCATGCCTTTTGTAGCAACAGCGTTGGCTGCAACAGTAAAGGTGATCTTTAATTTTTTAGCTGGGCTTGATCTGGTTACTTCAACCTCTTTGCCGCTGCCTTTTATCTTGTAAGCGGCTACCCCGAGTTCTGCCACCTTGAGCGCGGATGCGATCTGCACCTTATTGCTCAGGTCCTGGTTTTGTTTAGAGAGCGTATCTACTTTATGCGATACCGTGGTGAGGTTTGTTTTTAAGGTATCCCGTTCGGTAGTTAATGAAGCATTCTGTTTTTGAAGTTCTTCAATATCAGCAGTGTACTTGGTTACAAAGTAGCGTAATTGTTTAACATCTTCCTGTGCCTTAGCTAATTCTTCCTTAGTTAATTTGCCTTTTGCCAGTTGTGTTCTTAAAATGTGGATCTTGGTTTGTAATGAATCGTTTTTGGCCTGCATTGCTGCAGAAAGTTTGGTTTTACTTGCGTTAACCTGCTCAACCTGCGATTCAAGGCTGTCAAGTTCAACTTTCAAACGCGATTTTTCATCGCTTTGATTTACGATGATCACATCTGACTTATTTTTTTGCATATACAGATACACATCAGTCCCCAGCAACGCCACAACAACAATAATAAGGAAATAAATTACGTTTGAATTTTTCTTAGGTGTCTGCTCCGATTGATTTTCCATAAATTTGTTTTTTTAGTTTTTAATTAACATTTTAATGTATTTGATAGAAACCTTTAACAATACTTTATGTTTTTTAATTATACATATTGGTATTTGTTTAAGGGCGAACTATCTACATAAAATATTATCAGTTTAAAGCTTTGATTTAATTGTTTTTACCTGATTAATTGTTTAATAATACGTAAAAAATTGAAAAAATGATAATAATCGCCTGTTTAAATTGAATTAGGGAGCCGCCTAAAATAGGCAGTAAAAGATTAAACACAAAATTTTCATATTTATTATACACTATACTAAAATGGCAGTTACAGGAGTTTTATATCTTTGCCATCGTTAAAAATCGGGTTAATGCAGTTATACAAATACTTTTTTCTTCTTGTTCTTTCGTTACTTATACTAACAAAAACCCAGGCACAAACCGATACGCTCTCACGCAATAAGATAGAACCTAAGCGCGAATTTCGCGCCGTTTGGATTGCCACGGTTGAAAATATCGACTGGCCTAAAAAGCAATCGACCCCCGATCAGCAAAAACAGCAATTGATAGATATATTGGATGATCACCAGGAAACAGGCATCAACGCGGTCTTTTTCCAGGTGAGGCCCGCAGCGGATGCTTTTTATGCGAAAGGATCAGAGCCATGGTCGAAATGGCTGATGGGCAAACAAGGCCAATCTCCCGACCCGGTATATGACCCGCTTGAATTTGCCATTAACGAGGCCCACAAACGTGGCATGGAACTGCATGCCTGGTTTAATCCCTATCGTGCTACAAATGATAGTAAATATTATGATCTGAGCCCAAAACATATCACAAATTTAAAACCCGAATGGTTTTTTACCTATGGCGGGCAAAAGTTATTTAATCCCGGATTGCCCGAGGTACGCGAATATATTATCCATATTATATTAAACGTATTGGATAATTATGATGTGGATGGCATACATATGGATGATTATTTTTATCCGTACCTGGTTGCCGGGCAAACCCTGCATGATGAATATGCCTATAGTAAATATGGTGCTGCCCGTTTCAGTAATATTAAGGATTGGCGACGCAATAATGTGGATACGCTGATACAAATGCTGGGCGATAGCATTCATAAACATAAGCCACGCGTAAAGTTTGGTGTGAGCCCTTTTGGTATCTGGGCAAACAAATCACAAAACCCTGAAGGATCTGATACACATGGCGGATCATCCTACTATGAAAACTATGCTGATGCCCGCAAATGGATGAAAGAAGGTTGGGTTGATTACGTGGTGCCCCAACTTTACTGGTATAAAAGCTACCATGCCGCACCGTTTGATACCTTGTTAAACTGGTGGAGCAATAACACCTTTAACAGGCACTTATACATCGGGCTTGGGGTTTACCGTGTTGCCGAGCATTCCAAAGCATCGCTTGCATTTAAAAACCCTACAGAATTGCCAAACCAAATGCGCGACCTGCGAAATAATCCACGGGTAGAGGGAAGTGTAGTTTTCAGTTCCAATTCGCTCACGAGCAATTTTGGGGGCTTTGCCGATTCGCTCAGTACCAATTTTTATAAAAGCCCGGCGTTGCCTCCACAAATGCTCTGGCTTGATTCAATACCGCCCAACGTGCCGCGTAATGTTGTTGCAAGGCAATCAGGGCAAGGTGTGTTGCTCAACTGGGAAACCCCGCTTTTAGCAAGAGATAAAGAACCCGTATACGGGTATGTGATCTATCGTTTTTCGGGTACCGAAAAGATCGACCTGAATAATCCTGATCATATCCTGCATTTAGAGTATGATGCAAGCACCGCCTACCAGGATAACAGTGTGCAAAAAGGGATAACGTATTTATACATTGTTACAGCTATTGACCGGTTAAAGAATGAAAGCGACCGGTCGCCGACGATTGCGGTGAAAGTGCAGTGATGTTTGTAATCAGCTATATAGTTGAGATTTGTTTTATAACTCAACCAATTCTTTATCCTTTAAATGGTTCAGATAAATATCAAGTTCCATATCGCCCATGCCATAAATTTGCTCAGTTTGCCAAAAGGCCTGGTATATTTCGGCTTTGGTTGTTATACCGCTGTTGTAGATATCAAATAATTTTTGTTCAACATAATTCAAACCCGTTTCATTTACTTCGAGTCTTTTAACATGTGCCTGTAATGCTTTTTTTAGTGAATGCAGGTTGGCCCAATAATGTGTTTCGTTCAGCCATGTTTGTAATTGAGTTGCATCGCCGTTTACATAATAGGTCCACGCTTCGGCAGCAATAACAAAATCAGGTTCGCCAAGCTGTACACGGATATTATCGTACAAATATTCTAATTGCGCTTCATCCAACTCTCCCATCCCGCGAAAGTCATCAACCCCCGGGTAACTATCCGGGCAAATGAGGTAAATGTTAGGTGCGGAAAGGTTGGTTTGTTTGCTCAGCATTAGTATTACGCCCAGCATATTTACCTGGCAATGCAGATCAAATTCAAACCAAAGATTGATCTCTTTATACGGATCGCTAAGTTTGCTCAGGTGGTTGAGCACTTTTTCTTCATAATCATCCGTTGTTTCATCAAAATTATGGCTGATCCACTCCGAACGTTTTCGCCAAAAACTGCCTGAAGCTATATTTTCTTCCAGCGGACCTTCAGATAACACCTCGCGCCAAATCATAATATCGCCCTCAATGCCTGTTTGTTCAAAAGGGGTTAACATGGCGTCGCCGTTAAGGATGTGGAGTGTGTTTTCCATTTTTTAATGAAGCTTGATGAAATTATAACAACATAAAGGTACACTTTGTATGTTGTAGCGGGAATATTACGAGGAATTATGTATATATTAAAGCGTCATTGCGAGGAACGAAGACAACCAACCGTAGGGAGCTCATTAATTCAATTGAAAAACAAATAATAGCATTAATAATTCCTAACTATACAGAGCGGCTCTGCTAATCGGGGATTGCTTCGTTCCTCGCAATGACGCGCAGAGAAAACGGTCACAAAATGACTATTCCCCCAGCAGCGCCCTCAAACTATCCAGTGTATCTGCTTCCTCTTTAGGCTTATCATGCCGCCATCTTAAAATCCTGGGGAAACGCAGAGCAATGCCCGACTTATGACGTGTCGATTTATTGATACCTTCAAAACCAATCTCAAAAACCAGTTCAGGTTTCACCGTGCGTACCGGGCCAAATTTTTCGAGTGTATTACGTTTGATGAAATAGTCCACCTTGTTGATCTCCGCATCCGTAAGGCCAGAATAGGCTTTTGCAAAGGGTACCAGCTTATCACCATCCCAAACTGCAAAGGTATAATCAGTATACAAATCTGCCCGGCGACCATGGCCTTTTTGTGCGTAGATCATCACCGCATCAACTGAAAGCGGATCTATCTTCCATTTCCACCAATCGCCCCGGCGTCGGCCTACCTGATAAGTAGCGCTTTTACGTTTGAGCATAATACCCTCCGCTATCATCGCCCTTGACTGCCCGCGTATTTCAGCCAGTTCATCCCAACTGGTAAAATTAATTAATGCGGATAAACGGAATGTTTCCGGGTAAGGTGTTTCAGCCTGTATGCTTTCTAACATCTCACGCCTTTCCGATTGTGTTTTTGTTCGGATATCTTCACCCTTAAATTCCAAACAATCATAAGCTATTACCGCAACCGGGCTTTCCTCTAATATTTTTTTACTAAGATTTTTGCGGCCGATGCGGGTTTGCAGCACATTAAACGGCATAGGCAACCCATTTTGGAAACTAAGGATCTCACCATCCAGCACCGTACCATCGGGCAGGGCATTCAGGAAAGGGTGCAGTTCCGGAAATTTTTCTGTGGCGAGGTCTTCGCCGCGGCTCCATATAAATATTTTACCATCTCGTTTGATGAGTTGGGCACGGATACCGTCCCATTTCCATTCGGCCTGCCATTGATCTGCATCGCCTAATGCGCCCTGTATCTCCTCTGCCGACTTTTGCTTTTCCGAAGTCTCCTGTATAGGATAAGCCAGAAAGAAAGGGTAGGGGCGCGATATGTCATCGGCAGCGCCCTGTTCCTGTATCAATTGTTCATATCTATAGGTTTCGGGCACCCAGTTGCCCATAATACGGTGGGTAAGCGTGGCAGCATCAAGATTAGTAATATCAGCCAAAGCCTTAATTACTAAATTTTGGGATACGCCTACCCGAAAGCTGCCGGTAAGCAGCTTGTTAAACACAAAACGTTCCTGACTATCCAGCATGGCCCATGAATCCAGCAGCCATAGTTTGCGTTCTTCTTCAGTTTTATCACCCAATGTATTAAGTTCGGCTACCCATTCGGTTAATGTTTTGTTGCTGCTGTTCTCGTTGCCGGGCATCAGCAGGGCCATGGTTTCGGCCAGGTCACCTACTACATGGTAACTTTCCTCAAACAGCCAGGGGGGGATGTTTGATGCTTCGACTGCCCATGTACGTATCAGGGTGGAGTTAATGATCCTTTTAGGCTTGCGCCCGGTGAACAGGGCCAGCATGTGCATCTTATCCGTATCGGGCACATTGATAAAATAATCCTTTAAAACCTTAACCTTTTCGTTGGTTTTATTGGTTTCATCAAGAGAGAGGAAAAGTTGGGCGAAGGCTTTCATGATGCACCCCCCGCCTCACCTAAATCCTCTCCAAAGGAGAGGACTTGAGTTTTGCTCTCTAACTCCCTCTCCTCTGGAGAGGGTTGGGGTGAGGCATCTTCCTCTTCTCCACCATACAAAGTATGCACCTCCCGGGCGTTAAAACCTATCTCATTTAAATATCGTGTAAAAGTTGCTGTATAACCGTGGGTGAGGTAAACACACTCACAGCCGGTAGCATCAATAGCGCTGATGAGGCCGTCCCAGTCGGCATGGTCTGATAGTACAAAACCACGGTCGGCAGCGCGGCGACGTTTGGCACCGCGAATAGCCATCCACCCGGAACAATAACCAAAGCTATACGGCCCGAACTTCCGCATCCATGGTGTGCCTACTGATGAAGGCGGTGCCAGTATGATGCCTTTGCGTACTTCTTCTTTTGGCGTTTCGGCGGTGATCCTTTCTGTAGGATTAAGTAAAACGCCATTCCTGCGGAGAGCCTCGTTTGTATTTTCGATGACACCGTGGGTATAAACCTTGCCGTTGGATAGGTCGAGGTTTTGGAGGATACGCTGCGCCTTGCCTAATGAATAACCAACTAACACCGTAGCCACGCCATTGTGCAGATTGGTACGCCACCAGTTGTTAATATCATCAAAGATCTGCACCTGTGGTTTCCATTGGTAAACAGGCATGCCAAAGGTGCATTCGGATATAAAATGATGGCAGCGTACCGGCTCAAATGGAGTAGAAATACCATCGTCCTCGGTTTTATAATCACCGGATACTACCCAAACCTCACCTTTGTACTCGACCCTTATTTGTGCCGAGCCTATTACGTGGCCTGCCGGGAAGAGAGAAATTCCCACGCCATTCTTCATCACTGTTTCGCCGTACTCAACTGTTTGCAGGTTGATAGGGCCGAGGCGATATAACAATACCTCGCGCGATAAATGATGCGCTAAATAATGCTGGTGCCCCCAATAGGCATGGTCCGCATGGGCATGGGTGATCACGGCATCATCAACCGGTTTCCAGGGGTCGATATAGAATTTACCCTGGGCGCAGTAGATGCCTTTGTCGGTAAACTCAAGCAGCGGTTTTTTAGCCATGTAGTATTAACGGCGAACAGGGCAATTGGTTTTGAATGGAGAATCAAGAGTGAAGATTCACGAATCAAAGGTAGAAGAATTAGTTATTCAGCTTGCGCTCCCCGAGCCATTTTACCATTTTTGGATCACGATGATCAAAAAAGCTACTGGTATTGGTATCCAAAGTTTTGATCTTTTCCATTTCTTCAGTAGTAAGATCAAAATCCAGACTGTTCAGATTTTCCGCCATGCGCTCTTTACGAACAGATTTAGGAATAGCTACAACCCCTCTTTGTGTGAGCCAGCGTAGTACCACCTGTGCTATCGACTTATTATATTTGTCGCCTATAGATTTCAGTAACTCATTCTTAAAAAGATCATTTCTGCCCTCAGCAAATGGCCCCCACGATTCAATCTGTACACCATTATCAAGCATAAACTGCTGTTCATTATTTTGCTGATGGAAAGGGTGAGTTTCTACCTGGTTAACAGCAGGAACAATTTCATTATGAATGATAAGATCGATCAGCCTGTCGGGTTGAAAATTGCTTACACCAATAGCCCGTATTTTACCTTCTTTGTAAAGTTCTTCAAGGGCGTGCCATTCGCCATACACATCGCCATAAGGCTGGTGTATCAGGTACAGGTCCAGATAGTCTAACTGAAGTTTCCGTAATGATTTTTCAAAGGATTTCTTAGCCCCTGCATAACCATCAGATTTTATAAAAAGCTTAGTGGTGATAAACAATTCTTCTCGTGCAACCCCGCTTTGCTTAATTGCTTTGCCAACTGCTTCCTCGTTCATGTAAGATTCCGCCGTATCTATTAACCGATAACCGGTTTCAATGGCATCTATCACGCCTCTTTCACACTCGGCCAAATCAGTTACCTGGAATACGCCGAATCCCAGGATAGGCATTTCCACTCCGTTATTTAATTTTACTGTTTTCATATTGATACAAAGTTGCTGTGTTTTATCAGGTTAAACAGTATATAGATTACGGATGTTTGTACCATTTTTACGGTTATCCTAACCGCCGCTAACTAAAATGTTAACTTTGAGTATGGAAGAAATGCTCAGGTTCGATACGATTCGCGAATACAATGCTTTCAATAACAATGAAACCAAACATCCCCTGGTGAGTGTGGTGGATTTTACCAAGGCTGCGCCACGCTCGGGTAAACGGATGTATATCGGGTTTTATACGGTATTCCTGAAAGACGTTAAATGCGGCGATATAGTTTATGGCCGGGATACTTATGATTACCAGGAAGGTACGCTGGTTTTTTTGCACCCGGGCAGGTAACAGGTGTGAACAGTAACGGCGATACCTACCAGCCAAAAGGGCATGGATTGGTTTTTCATCCTGATCTGATCCACGGCACTTCACTTGGCCGCCACATTAGCGATTATAACTTTTTTAGTTACCAATCTAACGAGGCTCTTCATTTGTCGGAGCGTGAAAGAAACATCGTATTGGATTGTTTGGCTAAAATAGACTACGAACTCGAGCAACTAACCGACAAGCATAGCAAGCGGATCATTGTGGCCAATATCGAATTATTGTTGGATTATTGCGTGCGTTTTTACGATCGACAGTTTATTATGCGCGAACACGTTAATAAACGGATGCTTGAAAAGTTCGAGCAAATCTTAAATACCTATTTTGAATCGGAAAAACCGCAGACTGTTGGTTTGCCATCGGTAGCTTACTGTGCCGAACAATTGCATCTGTCGCCAAACTATTTCGGAGATCTAGTTAAAAAGGAAACTGGTAAAACTCCATCGGAATATATTCAGAATAAGCTTATCAATATGGCGAAAGAAAAAATATTTGAACCTGATAAAACAGTAAGCCAGATTGCTTATGAACTTGGCTTTAAATATCCGCAGCACTTCGCGCGTCTTTTCAAAAAACAAGTTGGGCAGTCGCCACTGGAATACCGAAATTTAAATTGATTAAACAACAAATCCCGGTCGAGCCGGGATTTGTTGTTTATATACCAGAAGATATGATCTTAGTTCTGCAAAGCAGGGGTTACCTGTGTAACCTTACCGTTTATATTAATATAATCGGTTAAGATCTGGCCAGCTTCAATTTTCAGGAAGTCGAGGTCCTCATTCTTAGGTTTAGTTTCACCTTTTTTCAATGCTTTTAAGCCTAATGCCACACGGCGCAGGTTATCACGCTCAAATGATTTTTGCTCATCATCATCACGTTGTTTTTTCAGTTGAGTTTCGTTTAGCGTTACTGATTTTTCATCATCATGCTTCTTAAAGTCGGCAACATCCTGTAACAGGTATTTGTAGCTGTCGCTGCTGCTCATGCGCTGGTCATGCAGTTTTTTCAGTTGCGGGATAACCGGGCTCAGATCGCCGAATTTGGTGTAGTCGCTTTTTGCGATCACATCAAACGGCATGGCTGATGGCTCAGTGTCCTCACCGTATTTATCCAAAGGAATAACTGACGGGAACTGGATATCAGGTGTAACACCATGGCGCTGGGTTGAGTTACCGGTGATACGGTAGAATTTGGCAATAGTTAAATTCAACTGGCCGAATTTGCTTTCGCTGCCACCCGTTGCGAAAGTTTTTTCGCCACCGGTTACTTTGGCAACCATATCGGCAAGGGTAGGGCTGATCACCTTATCAAGTTCGATTTCGCTTTGTACTGAACCTTTACCATAAGTTTGGGTACCCAATATTAAACCGCGACCGTAATCCTGTATAGCGCCCGAGAAGATCTCAGATGCAGAAGCACTAAAGCGGTCAACCAAAATAGCTAACGGGCCCGAGTAAGCGATTGACGGATCTTCATCCGCATCAACCTCAACCTCGTTTTTTGTATCTCTTACCTGTACAACCGGGCCTTGTTTTATAAACAGACCGGTTAATGAAATAGCTTCAGATAATGAACCGCCGCCATCTTCGCGCAAGTCGATTACTATACCATCAACATTTTCACGTTTAAGCGAATCCAGTATCAATTTCACATCACGGGTGGTGCTGTGGTAGTTGGTAGCGCCTGATTGTGCGGCATTGTTATCTACATAAAATGCAGGGATATCAATAATGCCTATCTTAACTTGTTTGCCATTAAGGTTGTAGGTGCGCATTTCCTTTTTAGCCAACGCATCCTCTAAAACAATTTTATCGCGTACAATTTCCACAACTTTTGGCTTACTGCCTATAGCTGCTTCGCCAGGTAAAATCTGTAGTTTTACAGTGGTACCCTTAGGGCCGCGGATAAGGCCTATAGCGTTGTTAATGTTCCAGCCTACAATATTCTGGAATTCGCCGTCCTTACCTTGCGCTACGCCTACAATGCGGTCCTTAGCGTTTATCTGGTGGCTTTTATCAGCCGGGCCGCCATGTACCAGTGTTTGGATAGTTACATATTCGTTCACCGACTGCAGTGTTGCACCAATACCCTCTAATGAGCGCGACATTTCCATATTGAACTGTGCCGCGTTAAAAGGGTTAAAGTAGTTGGTGTGCGGGTCTATCGCCTCGGTAAAGGCATCCATATAATATTGGAAAACTTCCTGGTTTGATAGTTTGTTTGATTGAGACAATAAACTCTGGTAGCGTTTTCTCAGCGTTTCCCTGTTCTTGGCCATATCAGGCGTAGCCAGTTTCAGGTTAAGCAGGTCATATTTCACGTGCTTAACCCACAGGTCGTCCATTTCGGTCTGTGAGGCAATCCATGGCAGGTTCTCACGGTCGAAAGTGAAAGTATCGTTTGTGGTAAAATCAAATTTATCATCAATATGGGCGATGGAAAACTTGATACGATCTAAATACCTTTTTTGAAAAACGTTGAACATGTAAAACACATCGTTCAGGTTTCCGCTCTTCATATCATCGTCAAGCACATCTTTATATTTATCAAAATCCTGAACGTCAGATGCCAGCAGGTAATTGTGGTCCTCATCCAGTTTTTTAAGGTAACGGGTGTAAACTATCTCGGATAGCGAATCATTCAGATCAACCTTTTTATAGTTGTAACGGGATATTAAACCTGCAACTTCCTTTGCAACAATATTCTGACGCAGATCGGGCTGAAGATCATTTGAGCCTACAACCTTCATAGGTTTTGCAGGCGTGGCATGACAGGCCAGTGCGGCACCAAGCACTAAAACAACGCATAATTTCTTTAACATATCTTTTACAGTCTTTAAATCGGGATATAACATCAATACTTGTGCCTAATATAAGTTCGCTAATGTAAATAAAAAGAGACAGTCATAAAGCTGCCTCGTACTTAAAATAACAATATTACAATAATGTTTGATTTTTTAATAAGTAAGACGGGCATTTTACCTTATTGTTACAAAGCGGAGTAAAAATATCAATCAGTTTTTTTAGCATTTGCAGCTGTAGCCAAAATAGCGGCCATAACGGCATCATCATAACGGAGTTCAGTTTTTGAGGCGGTAGTTCTGTTTAACTGTATGTATTTTACTTCTTTATCAATATTAGCCATGTCGGCATGCCAGCCCTGGGCATTAGCTATCTGGTAGGCTTCTGTAAGATCCTGCTGGGCCAAAACAATATCGCCCATATCAGCTTTGATCAGGGCCAGCGACATTAAATTGGCAATGGTATGCTTGTTGTCATTCTGCGTGCGTGATATGGAATTGCTTTGCAGCAGGTACCATTTAGCTTCAGACAAGCGGTTTTGTTTGATATATAGCTTTGCCAGCTCGCTAAAGTTATAGCTGGCCTGGTCATAAATTCTGAAACGCATATTATGCTGAGCCGTTCTGATGAGCGCATCCTCAGCCAATTCAATACTGAAATCGCTTTCTTTTAGGGTGAATGGCTT